>Ga0302347_1000292_pt1 | contig 88892 bp, 81 predicted proteins | sample PhyWR1_FD_202178 | JGI IMG/M metagenome (GOLD analysis project Ga0302347, IMG submission 202178) | Leaf surface microbial communities from wheat plants in UC Gill Tract Community Farm, Albany, California, United States - DLSL W.R1 (v2)... | ecosystem: Host-associated > Plants > Phyllosphere >... | reverse complement strand
ATTTTATACCCGGTTAATAGTTCTATATCTTCGTCAGAAATGATGTGGTTCTTATCTTTGTCAGAGGAAGTATAAGGAGTCATGCTATACCTCGTTTTTTCATGGCATCGAGCAGGATATCCTGCACGGTTCGTTTTGAGTTGCGTCGTTCCATCACCATTTCATCCATGGTGTCGGCGGTAACGATGTGGTGAATAAACACCGGACGGTTGTGTCCGGCTTGAATTTGCCGGGTGGGTCCAATACGTTCAATAATTTGCTGGTACTGCTCCAGGTCCCACCAGTGGGAGAAAAACACCAGGATATTACCGCCGTCCTGCATGTTCAGGCCGTGGCCAGCACTTGCCGGATGTGCGAATAACACGGGTATTTTTCCGTTGTTCCAATCACGTAGTGTTTGTGGATCCTGGTCAAGGTGGCGACCCTTAGGGAAAGCTTTCAGTAAGCGGGCAAGGTCATGTTTCCAGTGATAGGCGACCAGTACCGGTGCTCCGGAGGCTTCGGTCAGTATGCTATCTAATGCCTGCAGTTTGGCGTCATGCAGTTCTGACCAGTTGCCCGCATCGTCTGTGTACACTGCACCGCTGGCAATTTGCAGACACTTAACCGTTTTAGCTGCAGCGTTCGGCGCTTCTATCCCTTCACCGTTCAGCTCCAGGAACATTTCTTTTTCCATGTCTCGGTATTGCTGGCGTGCTTTTGGCGGCATATCTACGCGGATAACGTTATGGATAGGTTCTTTGATATCGAACCAGTCCGAAGCATCCAGCGAGATAGTGACGTCCACCAGGGCTCGCTGTATTTCGTCCTGCGAGTGGGCGAAAGGCTCCAGCTTTGTCCAGCTTTGTCCAGCTCTGCCCTGGGAACTGTATTGAGTTAAACCAGCGGGAAGTAAACGCGCCGTAGGTACGACCCAGCCGCTGCCCCTGATCGACAAACCACGCTTGCTCCCACAGGTCTACCAAGCCGTTGGGTGCTGGCGTACCGGTGAGGTTCATCCAGCGGCGTACGTGTTTATGGGCTACTTTACCCAGTGCTGCAGCACGCTTACCCCCGCCGCGTAATCTGAATGATTTCAGCCGGGTGCTTTCATCCGGGATGACGGTACCAAATGGCCAACGTCCTCCCAGCTCTTCAACCAGCCAAGCCAGATTGTCATAGTTGATGGTAAAGACGCTGGCGTTACTATTAGAGAGTGCAGCAGCTCGCGCTTTAGCGGTACCCACAATGGGTTGCACTTCGATATTGCGTAGATGCCCCCACTTAACAGCTTCATCTGGCCAGGTGCTGGCCGCAACGCGCAACGGAGCCAGAACCAGCGCGGGCTGTGTCTCCGCCCCGGCCATAAAGAGATCTTCCAGGGCGGTGAGCGTCGCCACGGTTTTACCCATGCCCATACCCGCCCATATATTGCAGCGTAGAATATCTATTTCATGGTTAATGATGAGGTCTTGATAGAGGCGGGGGCTAAATATTTTAGATATGGCCATAGACGAATATCTATCCTCAGTTATGCTAATCTTGTATTCCACGTGAAAATTTATAAAAGAGAGTCTATAAAACTATGCTTACCGTGTACTGCGAGAAAATGGCTACAGGTGCTTTTTTATCTCCTGGAATGTATGGTTTATTTGGTGTCGTGATTGGCGCTTTGCTTTCTGGTGGGATGGCTTATTTAATTCAGAAACAAAACTCTAAACATGCAATTAAATTAGAAAAAGAGAAAAATAAAATATCTATTATATCCTCATTTCTTTTGCAAGATGTTGTAAGTTTTCTTAATGATGAAATTGATTCTTTACAAAGTATTTATCTTAGTGATAAAGACGGTAGTGAAATTCCAAGTCCGGAGCATCATAAGAATATTGTAAATAATGAAGTAAATATTCGTATTTTTAAAGATGAAGAACTTACAGAATTATTTCTGGATTTCATTAACGCTGGGAATGTAGTTAGAAGCATGTCCGCTGCCGAAAAACTTCTGGGGGATATCGATGCCCTTCGTAAAGTAATAGACTTAGCAGCGGATATTAAAAAGCGTATTCTTGAACATTGCCAATTTAATATTAAATAATCCCTTCCAGATTTTTGCTATCCAGTACCACCACGTTAAAGCCCAATGCGCGTAGCCGTTCGTGCTCGCGCAATTGGTCAGAACGTGGTGGTTTGCCTGGTGCTTTACACTCAACGAAAACGAGGCGACCACCGGGTAATAACACTATACGGTCTGGTACTGAACGGCGACCAGGTGAAACAAACTTAAAGGCAACACCGCCGGCTTTTTTAACTTCGGTGACAAGGTGTTTTTCGATAAGGCTTTCACGTTCGTAGGCCATCATTCACCGCCTTACGCTTCTCACGCATATTCTGCATTACACAAAAATCAGAACGCTTTTCGCTCCAGTCCTGATTAAGTGGGTTTCTGGAACAACGGTTAGCTTTGGCCCACATCTTCGCCGCCTGGTCATACTCTCCGGCTTGTTCAATGCGTGCAGCTTCCCGCGAAGCCCTGAAATATAACGGGCTATCGTGATATCGAAATGCCATAGTAATTAGTCCTTACGGTAATGGTATGCCTCAAAACCGCCAGCGTTCAGCGGTATATCGGATGCCCATTCGGGGTTAGTGGAGAGCAGGGAAGAGAGTTCCGCGTCGGTATAATCGTCAGTGTCTGGTGCTTCGGTTATGACTTCATCGTGCACCGTCAGCACAATGCTGTACCCGGCATCTTCGATTAGCGGCATGTTTCCGCCAAGTACATCCCGTGCAGCTGCCTGAGTGACGTTTTCCACCAGTTTTCCACCATAGGTTTTGAGTCGCTGCCACTTACGGGAATAGGAGTTAACACCCTGATAGGTGATATTGCCGCTCTCAATGGTTGGTGACGGGTAACAGAGTGCGCGTCCTGACGGCAGCTGAATACGCAGCCATGCCCCATCACGGCGCAGCTTCAGCGTATTGCAGTAAAGGGTTTTGCCGGGAGAGGCTATAGCGGCACGAACTGTCCGTTCAAGCTGGTACCAGAAATTACAAGTTTCCGGATGCGCCCGACGCCATAGGCGTTTAAGTGAATCACAGGCAATAAAAACACGTTCAGACAGGCCATAAGTCGCTTTACGTTTTACCGATTCGTCGTACCAGCTTTTCGCCTCCCGGATAATATCGCGGGGAATAGTGGGTAATGCTGCGTCGGCTAGCTCTTCCAGATCCAGACCGTAGACCAGCGTAAAGGTGACAAACGCCGCAACACCGCCGCCATATCCGAGGCCTAATTCCATGACCTTACCTATCTGGCGCTGGTACTTGGTTACGTCTTCGGGGGATATGCCAAACGCGCTGGCATAGGCCAGTTTATAGAGATCATGCCCGGTACCATTATCGTTATTCCGGAACGCCTAGAGCTTCCATTCCTCACCGGCAAGCCAGGCCAGCATACGTCCTTCGATATTTGACAGGTCACTGACTACTAGTTTTTTACCTTTCGGGGCCATGATGCAACCGCGAAGCGCTGAACTGCTCAGTTCCATGATGTTATCGAACAGCAAATCCGCACAGCCTGCTTTTAGGGCTTCGATACCTTCGTCGATTTGCTCCTGCTCGAGCGAAGGGCGGGGGAGGTTTTGAGGCTGGAACAATCGATCTGCCCAGCGGTCGGTTCGAGATGCTCCACAGAATTGCAGAGTACCGCGTAGCCGTCCGTCACGACTGACGCCCTTCATTAAGGCTTTGTACTTACTGGTACTGGTCGTGCTGGCCTGTAGCCTGATGTGCAGTAATTCTTTAACCGCTGATGGCAAATCAGGATCAGCTATGCGGCGTTCTAGTGTACTGCGCTGTATATCTGGCAGCTCGACACCGTATGATTCAACGATATGTTTTATCATCGCGTCGCGCTGAGTTGCGGCTTGTACATTACCGTCGGTCATTACCTGTGTGCGTTTGGCCAATCGTTTCTGTTCAGCATCTACAGCTTCGATAGCGGCCTGGGCTAGTTGCACATCCATGCATACACCACGATCATTAATTTGCTGGTCGCGATGCCATAGCGCTAATTCTGTATTCTGATAATTCCACTTTGGCAGGCGTTTATATACTTCGCGCATTGCCTCGATATCTAGCCCTGCATAAGCAACAAACCGTTTCCATTCTTCCGGGTGCGTTTTGCTGTTTGCCCGGCGTAACTTGCTGTTTTTGGGGCGTGGTTTACAAAATAACTGGATAAGGGCTTTACCCTCTTTATCTTTTGCCTTGTCCTGAGGAACGCCTAATACTTCGCATAGCGCGGCTAATGCCCCGGGTAAACCATACGCAAGCGCTTGCACCATAGTATCGCGCCAGCGGCTTATGTCAGGTGCCAGTTCAGGCATTGCATGGCGCAGTACCGTGCGATCGAAGTGGGAGTTATGGAAATAAAGAAGAGTATAGGGATCGGCTATGGCTTTGCGTAATCTGCTGGGAATTGGCTCCCCGGCGGTTAAATCCCATACGCTAACCGGTTCGTCATTGAGCGCCCAGGCAAAGAGCATCACTTCGGCACCCTCAGCATAAGCATGCGTTCCGTTCTTTATTGGGATATCACAATAGGTTTCCAAGTCGCCCCATAGTATATTTTTAGACATAGATCATCCTGTATGTTTATACCCAGAAAGCCACTTGTTCTGCTCAATAAGTTTTCCTATCATGGCGAGAACAATAGTTTTTTTAGTGTCGTTATCGGCGGTTTCATATAGTTCGTATAAAGCCAACTCTTGGTGTTTACTTTTTCGTAAACATTCTTCTATTTGAGTTACATAAGGAGTTAAAAATTTCATGGGAATGATTTCCTTTGTGAATATTAATTGCCCCCATTGTCATAGAGAGAATGCGGTTATTCAGGTAAAGGGGGAGGCTGAGCAACCCTTACGGGATACTCATGCGCTGATGGCTATATGCCGGAGTTGCTCAGGTGCAACGGTGGCTGAGGTTCGTTTATCGCACGATGTTGCACGTGTTGGCGGCTATATCGAGCTTGTTCGACAGTATGATGGGACTGATATCCTAATAGACTGTAGGCCTGGCTATGGAAACGAGTGGGGAATGGTGGAAAGAACTTACCCCCTAGCTGAAAAAGCCGAAGCGCCTATTTCTACACCTGAACGTGTCGGAAAGTTTTTTATCGAAGCTAAAGATAATTTTACCCGAGGTAATTACGAAACTTGTGGCGCTTTATGCCGAAAAGTAATAGACCTAGCGACAAAACAAATGGCGTTAGCAGAGGATATTTCCGCTTGGAAACTGCAAAAACGCATGGAACAATTAAAGTCCAAAGGTGCAATAACCCAAGAAATGTATGATTGGGCCGACATTGTCAGACTTGACGGCAATGAACAAACGCACTCTGAAGACGAGTTTGATAGACATAGTGCTAAAGCTGTTTTGGATTTTACCGAGACTTTTCTTTTGTATGCATTCACTCTTCCGGCTATGGTTCGGGCGAGAAGAGCAGAGTTGGAAGAAGATAAAGAGTAAGCGCCCGCTATGGGCGCTAGTTAATATTTAAATCAGCGCTTCGGCGTCAGCCCCTTCGCTAATATCGTCGAAGTCGTCTGGCGCTGCGACACCTCCACCCGCAAATGCATCACCGTCGCGCAGGAACTGGACACCGCTTAGTGAAGCATTGATGCGCTTACCAAAGTTATTATCCTGCGCCCATATATCGACAACGGCGTTGACGTAACAACCGGCATACGGTCGTCCGTCAGCTTGTATTAAAGCGGTGCGGTCGCGGTCGATAGCGGTAGGGCGGGCTTTGTTAGCTGCATTCAGGAAGAAGTTACCCGGGAAGCCCTCATACTCTGCTTTTTCATCACCATCATGCAGGCACAGGTTTAATTTCTTTTCCAGCTGGTTATAAATGGCTTCCTACTTCCCACCCCATTTATCTTTCGCGACCTGCTTTAGTGTTTTGCGAATTTCGTCTAACTGAGGATGTTTTGCATCCATCAGAAAAACACCCGAGAAACGCGGATTACCTTCACCGTTGACCGTTTTGGCTTCAAACAGAGCAGTGTCGTGCAAGCCACCTTCGGGTGGTTTTTTATTGCCTGAAATTCAGGTTTCACCATTGTTGTGTCATAAGAGTAGGGCATTACTGCCCCTGTCCCCGGTACAATCCTTTTTTCCTGGCATATATCGCTGTTTGTTGAGAGTTAGCTGCCAGACGTTCTTCAAGAAGCGCTACGGCACAAAAAATAGGCTATGTTAAAAAGAGCGTGTTTTCTTGGATTCAGCTACTTGTGCTTGGGCCACTTTTTCTTAAATAAATAAGTTATAAATGCAGCCAGCATTCCTATATAAGGTGCGGTTATAGCTCCTGCCAGGAAGTTCTTGCGATCTATATGATTATTTCTGCGAATATCTTCAAAGCGTTCAAGTGCTTTTTTTTCATTTACATCACTAATCTCTTCAAATTGTTTTTCAAATCCTTCCTCAATTAGCTGAGAAGCTCCACTCACATCGGTTATCAGCAGGGCAACAGTTTGATCACCTTTTTGAAAAAAGCAGTAATCAGGCATAAATACTCCAAATAAAAAGGGGTTAATCAAGTAACAGATGCTACTGCATAAGCACTCTTAACGGCCACTAAGACATCTTCTATACCATAGTATGATGCTTCTTTTCATTAAAATGAGTCGACTGTGTCGCAATAACAGTACACCGATATCTGTGGGCAGGGTAGCCAGAATACCCAGAGGCAATGTCCAACGGGGTGGGATTTTGTTTACTGAACCTCAGCTCATGGTCGTTAATAACCTCGAGTTTTGTATCCCATATCTTTATAAATGATGATAATCAGTACTTCCCGATCTATGCATTTTAATCTACTCATTTTTTTATTTTTGGTATGGAAGTATGAAATCGAAAAAATCACCTTTGTCTATTCTCAGGTGAAAACGTATATTTTTTATACTTCGCTAGTATTTTCAGTTGCTGTATTTCTCTTCTTAATGAAGAAAGTAAGATCAAAAAATTAAAACTAAATGGGAAACTTTAAAGGTTTATCCAGGCCTTCTCTTGGGATCTTTCTTTTTCTCTATTTTATCACGACCACTCTGATATTTATTTTACCTGGTAAATACTCTCATTATATGACGGAGTATCAGTATTCGGAGAAAAGTGGCAAAGGAAGCTGTTCTGGCGCGAAACTCAATGATCCAGTCTATGCGGAAATAAAAGTTTGTCATCCAGCAGGGGCATATCATTATGACAGTAAAATTTATGTCGAAAAACGCAGTAACACCTTGGGATTTGTTGTGACTTACGCCAGGACATCCTTCCAGGAGTCATGAGTAAAATATTGCCTGAATATCGCTGCCATGCCGGTTTCGATTAACTGAGTTTACCCGTGATAGCGCAGGCGACGTTTCTTTCCCTGCATACCCCGTGCTTTCGTTGTACTATAGTATCACTATGATGAATTGCGTTGCAGCCAGCTGGCTTGGGCCGGGTATGCTGTGACGCCAGGAGGAACCAGTAATGACCCAGGGGCCACTTAGTGAAGATGAAATTGAATGGATTGATGAGGTATTAGCAAAGTACGGTACCCCGGACTCGGTAATTGATGCCGCGGAATTGGACGGCTTGTTAACGGCCCTACTATCAATGCGTGAAGCCTTTGAGCCAGCTGAGCTATGGCAGGCACTTTGGGGCAGTAGTTCGCTCCCAGAGTGGGAGAATGAAGCTGAACGAGTACGCTTTGAAGGACTGGTTTACCAGCATCAACAAGATATTGCAGAACGTCTGGAATTCTACCCGACACAGTTTGAGCCGCTGTTTGGCAGCGACGAAGTCGATAACCGTGAAATCGTGCTGGTGGAAGAGTGGTGTTATGGTTATATGCGTGGTGTGGTGCTCGCTAATCGCGTTGATTTGCCAGAAGAGCTGCGTCCGGCACTTGCTGTTATTGCCTTGCATGGCATAGAAGAGAATGTGGTGACGATTAATCAGATGTCACCTGCAGCGTTCCTTGACAGTCTGGATCAGATAAAACCTGCGGTGTTGAGTCTGTATAACTACTGGCAGCGTCGTAATAGTGGTCAGGTATTACACTGATATACCCGTATACATCAAGCTACAGGTATGTTGGCTGCGTTCAGTCACCCGCATCACTGACTTAGGTCAGCTCACCGGAATTCGTTCGCTTGCCGCCTTCCTGTAACTTGAATTATTTTGGGTACTGGCATCTTGTTGCAGGCTCAGTTAGTCTGCAACATTCATCATGGTACTTAGGACTGAGAGTCCAGAGTGGCCAGTTCTTTATCGATGAAGTACAAGCCATCACCACTGGTACCCACCAGGCTGAGTTTATCCAGTACAGATTTGAACAGTTTTTCTTCTTCGTGCTGCTCAGCAACATACCACTGCAGGAAGTTAAAAGTAGGGTAATCCTGCGCAGTCATTGCTGCATGTGCCAGTTCATTAATTTGACTAGTAATTAATTGCTCGTGCTCGTAAGTGGCTTTAAATAATGCATCTAACGAAGCATAATCATTATAAGGTGATGGAATAGCGTTAATTTGTGGCATATTCCCAGTATCACTCAAATAGGCAAACAGACGTTGCATATGCGTCATTTCTTCCTGGGCATGACGACGCATAAACGCAGCAGCGCCTTCAAAACTGTGGTAGCTACACCATGCGCTCATCTGCTGATACAGCAGGGAAGAAAAGAGCTCAAGGTTCATTTGCTCATTGAGCTTTTCGATCATATCCTTTTTTAACATGGGTAACTCCATAAATAAGGTGTAGAAGATATTTAATACTCTAGATATATATTTGCATAAAAGCAAATGGAATGTTGCAATTATTAATCAAATGAGAATGCTTGTTAATATTGTTTTTAATTAAATGTGTTGATAATAATAATGCGAATTACTCTTATTGTGTATTCCCTGAAATATTCAGTTATATACCCGTCATACTTCAAGTTGCTTGGGTGTTACTTTCATAAATCCAACCTAATCACATAGTGTGTCTATGCCCCTCAGCTGGATTTACTCTGTGCCTACAAGCAACTCGAAATATAATAACCACAAATAAAAAATGTCCTGAAGAAACAAGTGTGTTTCCTCTCATAAAAGGCGGCAGGTGAAAGTTGCACCGCAAAAATAAATTCTGCCCAGGGCATTTACCTCGCCTGTAAGGTGTGGCTAAATGCTTTTCTTTCAACGTTGTCAGTAACATGAATATTCTTCATTTTGTCCTTGCTCTGTTTGTTATCCTTGGCCTTGCCTGGCTGGCTAGTTTTGACCGCAAAACTATTCGTATTCGCAATTTATTGCAATTGATCATCATCGAAGGCCTGCTGGCATTCTTCTTCCTGCATTCAGATAGCGGATTAAGCATCATCAACGGCGTATCTGGCTTTTTCGGTCATTTGCTGGCATTTGCTGCAGATGGCAGTGATTTTGTTTTTGGCGGAATGAGTAAAGCCGGACTGGCGTTTATTTTCCTTGGGGTGCTGTGTCCGATAATCTTTATTTCGGCATTGATCGGTATTCTGCAACATTTTCGTATTTTGCCAGTCATCATTCGCGTGGTGGGTTTACTGCTGTCGAAAGTGAATGGTATGGGGAAACTTGAGTCATTTAACGCAATCAGTTCATTGATTCTTGGGCAGTCAGAGAACTTTATCGTCTACAAAGGCGTATTGTCTGACTTAAGTTCACGTCGCTTGTTTACCATGGCAGCAACCGCAATGTCGACGGTGTCACTGGCTATTGTTGGTGCTTACATGACGATGCTGGAGCCTAAGTATGTGGTTGCAGCGCTGATCCTTAATATGTTCAGTACCTTTATCATTTTGACGATAATCAACCCGACGCGTCCGGGAACTGAAGAACCTGAAATCAAGCTTGAAAAACTGCATGAGTCCCAAAGTTTCTTTGAAATGCTGGGTGAGTATATTCTTGCCGGTTTTAAAGTGGCGATGATTATTCTGGCAATGCTGATTGGTTTTATTGCTTTAATCAGTGCAGTTAACGCGTTATTTGCCACAGTCTTTGGTCTGAGTTTCCAGCAGATTCTGGGCTATGTTTTCTATCCTTTTGCCTGGCTAGTAGGCATACCGCATGCTGACGCCCTGGCTGCTGCCGGTATCATGGCGACGAAACTGGTAGCTAATGAGTTTGTAGCAATGATTGAGCTACAAAAAATCATGACTACCTTATCACCACGTGGTCTGGGTATTTTGTCCGTCTTCCTGGTCTCTTTTGCCAACTTTGCCTCAATTGGTATTGTTGCTGGGGCGATTAAGGGCTTGAACGAACATCAGGGGAATGTTGTGTCACGCTTTGGCTTACGCCTGGTCTACGGCGCGACACTGGTGAGTCTGTTGTCAGCTGCGTTTGCCGGACTGGTGCTGTAAACAATATGCGAGAGGGAAGGCATCGATTCCCTCTCGCATAACAGATAACTCAGCTGATTATCAAAATGCCACGCATACTTTCTGGTCCACACGCATCACAGAGTCCTGATGAAAACGTGACTGATAAGTGCTGCGCAACGTTTCAATTTTACGGTTACTTTCCGCATCACTCGCATGGACAAGCATCAATACTTTGCTCGACTCTCGTGCCAGTTTTCCATCATTTCCCAGCCACTGCCCGCTGGCATTAAATACTGTCAGTCCTTCGCGAAAGCGAGGAGTAACATCGTTATCGACGAACTGTTGCCACTCTTTCGTGGTGATTTCAGGCCCCACTGGACGGTTGAGGCCAAAGTAGAGGGTACTTTGCGTCATTATATCGCCCACGATACAAGATGATGATGAGGTTTCTGACGTTTTTGTTACACCGACACAACCGGTCAGAAGCAGCATCAGAGCGCCCGTTAATGTTGTTTTATAAAATGTCATTATTTACCTGTCTGGCTGTCACTATTATGGTTTATCAGGAGATTAACAGTGTCATCAAAGCGCTTGATAAGGCGATTAATGATTTGTCTATCAAATGACACTGTTAATATACTGGGCAAATCATCCATAAGCAGCAGGGGGCTGACTACTTGCTCAAATTGGCAACAGATATATATCCGTCATACTTCAAGTTGCCTGGGTGTTACTTTCGTAAATCCAGCCGAATCACATAGTGTGTCTATGCTCATCGGCTGGATTTACTCTGCGCCTACAAGCAACTCGAATTATTTAGGGTATAGAGATTTCCTGGAAACTTATCGCCTGAGCCAGCCAATGTACATGCGTAAATGATATACGCTGTACCGTTGATCGGCGTCAGTCGCATGCTACCAGTTACTGGTGACAACGGAATAAGGTGTTCCATTGGAGCCCCGGCATTGATAGTCCAGTAGCACTTTATAATTCAAACATTGTGGTCCACTAAATACCGTGCAGGTTTTAGTTTCACCATAGGGTAATGCCGTTGAATAGCCCCATTTCTGGCACTGTTGAGCAGCCGTTGATTGCGTCAACGATTCATCTATTTTTCCGCTATTAAGCGGGAGCAAACTATACCCCAGACGAACGACTCCAGCGGTAGGATCAGTACTGACAATGTCAGGTGTTTTATTTAAAGTACAGCCGCCGAGCAGCAGAGTGATAATTAACAAGCAATGACACTTCATCTTTATTTATACCCAAAATAATTCGATTGTCTGAGCGCCCGCAATACCCAAGCAACTTGAAGTATGACGGGTATATACCTCAACCAGAATAGCTTCAGGATAGCACGTGATATAAATGAAGAAAGTACTCTTACTGGGAGGATGAGTCATTAGCTATTGTTTTGATTTAAAATACTAAATTAAGTGAAATTATCTTTGCGATGTTCTTTGTTTCTATTCACGATAATACGATGACGTATTATGCCGGCATCGGTGGCGAAATTTGGGAAGTGTGAACACCATCCTAATATTTGAAATTACATTTCATTAAAATTGAATTCCTGTTCATGATAGGGGATAAAATGCCACCATCAGTGGTACCCGCTATCGAATTTTCCGTGAATTAACCTGGAGGTAAAACATGAAAATCGCGCTGATGATGGAAAATAGCCAGGCAAGTAAAAATGCCATAATTCTTAAAGAATTACAGGCTGTTGCTACCGAAAAAAATTATCCCGTCTATAACGTCGGAATGAGTGATGAACAAGATCACCATCTGACCTATATTCACCTCGGTATTATGGCAAGTATTTTGCTTAATTCTAAAGCTATAGATTTTGTGATAACGGGTTGTGGTACCGGGCAAGGGGCTTTAATGTCACTCAATATCCATCCCGGTGTAATTTGTGGCTATTGTATCGATCCGGCAGATGCTTTCTTGTTTTCTCAAATCAATAACGGCAACGCACTTTCACTGCCTTATGCTAAAGGTTTTGGTTGGGGCGCTGAGTTGAATGTTCGTTATATTTTTGAAAAAGCATTTAGCGGACCCCGTGGTGAAGGCTATCCGATTGAACGTAAAGAACCTCAGGTGCGTAATGCCGGAATATTTGGTCAGGTAAAAGCCGCGATAGTGAAAGAGCATTATCTCGATACCTTGCGTGCTATTGACCCTGAACTGGTAAAAACAGCCATCTCAGGGGAGCGTTTCCAGGCGTGTTTCTTCGAAAATTGTCAGAATAAAGAAATTGAAGAATTTGTTCGTGGTGTTCTGGCCTGATAGTTAAAATCCCCTGAACTATCAGGGGATTTTTATTCTGGTGGGCATAGAGCCAGGCAACTTGAAGTATGATGGTTATAGATCAATAACATCGTGGTGTTCAGCATCAGGATAGGGCTATAATTCAGCCTTAACCCGGTGGAGAGCTTTATCATGACGCAACAAGCAAATAAACCTGAAATCAGTGAACGACAAAAGGAAGAGATTGACGAGATGGCTCTGGACAGAGTCCGGGCGATGAACAGTGACGAATATTTATGTCAGCGTATTGATCAGAAAGTCCTGGCGATGGAAGATCACCTGAAAGAATATTTCCATCTGCGTTTTTTTGCTCATCAGAATAAATCATCAGACTCATAATCCCGGCACTCAGAAATAATTAAGCATCTGATAGTGGTCTTATGATTTGTGAGCATGAAGGCTGGATTTTATTCCCTGTAGCCAGCTCAGCTGGTTGCTTCGCCGCGAACAGAGCAGGTAGACTGTCGGGCGAATAAAACAGGAGAAAAAGTATGGCTGAACAGTTTTCTGCCGATCAGGAGTTGGTTTCTGATGTTGTGGCGTGCCAGTTAGTAATAAAGCAGATTCTGGATGTGATTGATGTTATTGCTCCGGTAGAAGTGCGGGACAAAATGGCGAGTCAGTTAAAATCGATTGATTTTTCCAGACATCCTGCAGGGGCTGATCCAGTCACTCAGCGTGCTATTCAGAAAGCAATAGCGCTTATTGAACTAAAGTTTTCCCCACAGCAAGATGCCCACTAATTATTGAGTGTATCAGCATATAAAGAGGGCGTGCACTGTACCTGCTCGCTCCTCTTCTTTTCCGTATTTTCCCCAGTTCATTCAGCATACTTAGCGGGTTAGTGCGTATTCACTTTGGATACATGTATAAAGTCATCACGCCGCCATCCGGTTACTTACGGTATGTTTTAATTTTACCCTTTATCCGGGACAAATATTTTTATTTGGCATCTCGATAACTGGATTTTATTGGTATGTTTTAGGAAACCACTGTCAATTTGTAACTACAGAAAACTATATCAACTACCCTTAATAGTATTCTTGAGTGTTAGTTGGTTGTTATTGACTTGCTGTGTTTTCGGTAGTGGGTTATTGATGAAATGTTATTGCATGCTGTGTTGTTAGCAAACGATACTTAAGATTGATAACATTCTGATGATTTCGAATGTAACCATAACAATTACGAGTCTGTAAACCTGTAACTTTACTGTTAAATCCGCGTCATTCACTTCATGAAAAGACCATGCCATTTTACCTTGATAGTTAAATTGTTCTTATGGAACAAACTGACTCGATCCTCATGCCATAACAGTACTGGCCTGCGTCGCATAATCAGGAAACGAAAATTTATTAACTGTTCCCACAATGAATTAACTGACTATCAATATTGACTAAACTGTACTCTAAATGAGCTGCATTTATAGCTATATGCGAAATAATAACGAATAAAGCATAATCAATTATGAGACGTGAAAATTTGACTTATTGATGTATCTTACTAAAAAGCATGATTAATTTTAGTAGTGGTGATTCTGATGAATGAGAAGTGATAACCAAGCCGTAAAGGTAGAATCTCTGATCAACATTTAGTCAAATGGCAAGCTTATCTGATGAATTAGTTGAAAATATTTGAATCATTTGTGTGATCTTCGTCACATAATTTTCAAAATCGCAACATGTTTCATTGTATGTGCTACGTGCTACGAGTAGAGTTCGCGCACATTAAGATAAATCTTAATTTTTAGAATTCAAATGATGAAAAAAATACGACTTATTGGTAATGATTAGTCCGTTTCAGACCGTGATTTTGTAGTCGTTGAGTGTTATCAGGATGTTTTGCTGGCTGTGTAATAGCTCGCTGTGCCGGATAACTGTTGAAGTAATGGGGTGTGGTTAATGTTTTTTTATCTTCAGACGATAACTGTAAGTGGGATAGGTTTGTTCTGACGTTTCCAGAAAATAACCATTGGCGCTTATCTTATTCTGCAAGATTGGGATTAACCGGCACAAACAAATAGTAGTTTTTGGGGATGGTACAAATGCATACATCCGAGTTGCTAAAACATATATATGATATCAATTTGTCATATTTACTACTCGCACAGCACCTCATTGGCCAGGATAAAGCCTCGGCGATTTTTCGCTTAGGTATTTCTGAAGATATGGCAACGACCTTAGTTGAGTTAACGTTACCTCAGATGGTCAAATTGGCGGAAACAAATCAGCTGGTGTGTCAATTTCGCTTTAATGATCATCAGACTATTACTCGCCTGACACAAGATTCGCGTGTGGATGACTTGCAACCAATCCATACCGGTATTTTATTATCCACCCATTTACTTAATGGGGTATCGGCACCAGTTGAAACATCCAAGAAGAAAAGAGCGTGAAATGAGTGAAAAAAGTATTGTTCAGGAAGCCCGGGATATTCAGCTGGCAATGGAGCTCATTACTTTAGGCGCCAGATTGCAGATGCTGGAAAGTGAAACTCAATTGAGTCGCGGTCGCCTTATTAAACTCTACAAAGAGTTACGTGGTAGCCCGCCACCAAAAGGCATGCTGCCTTTTTCCACTGACTGGTTTATGACATGGGAGCAAAATATTCATGCCTCCATGTTTTGTAATGCCTGGCAATTTTTATTGCGCAGTGGGTTGAGTGAAGGAGTTGATGCCGTTATCAAAGCCTATCGCCTTTATCTTGAACAATGTCCTTCCCCGGCTGATGGCCCATTACTGGCACTCACGCGTGCCTGGACATTAGTACGTTTTGTCGAAAGTGGCATGCTAGAGCTGTGTGAATGCAACAGCTGTAGAGGGAATTTTATTACCCACGCTCACCAGCCAGCGGGTAGTTTTACCTGCAGTCTCTGCCAGCCACCCTCCCGAGCAGTAAAAAGACGTAAACTTTCCATAAACTCTGCCGATATTATTCAGCAACTGCTGAATGAACAGGTAGAACAGGTCGTTTAACGCGAACAGTGTTAAAACATTTCAGCAGCGGTGAAGTTTTACTGCTGCTTTTTTTATGTCTGCGTTTAATGCCTGTTGTTGTTTTTTTGTTCACTCTCGCCATATTCAATAGCGGAAGGATTGTCTCGTGCTGATTTTAATAGGTTATCTGGTCGTTATAGTGACTGTGTTTGGCGGTTATATGATGACTGGCGGGCATCTTGGCGCACTTTATCAGCCCTCTGAATTTATCATCATTGGTGGCGCGGGCATTGGGGCCTTTATCGTCGGCAATAACGGTAAAGCGATTAAGGGAACACTAAAAGCGTTACCGCTCCTGTTTCGTAGGTCTAAATACAACAAAAGTATGTACATGGATCTCATGGCTCTGTTGTATCGCCTGATGGCTAAGTCACGCCAGCAAGGAATGTTTTCTCTTGAGCGTGATATTGAAAAACCGGCGGAAAGCGAAATTTTTGCCAGTTATCCACGCATCCTGGCTGACCCTATCATGCTGGATTTTATCGTTGATTATTTGCGTCTGATTATCAGCGGCAATATGAACACCTTTGAAATCGAAGCGTTAATGGACGAAGAGATTGAAACCCATGAAAGTGAAGCAGAAATTCCAGCCAACAGTCTATCGCTGATGGGGGATTCTTTACCTGCTTTTGGAATAGTTGCAGCGGTTATGGGAGTGGTTAATGCCCTGGCTTCTGCTGATCGTCCTGCTGCTGAACTAGGGGCATTGATTGCTCACGCAATGGTGGGAACCTTCCTCGGTATTTTACTGGCCTATGGTTTTGTTTCACCTCTAGCCTCGGTATTACGTCAGAAAAGTGCAGAAACGACCAAAATGATGCAATGCGTCAAAGTCACTTTACTGTCGAGTCTCAATGGTTATGCGCCACCTATTGCAGTGGAGTTCGGACGTAAAACACTCTATTCCAGTGAGCGACCATCGTTTATTGAACTTGAAGAACATGTCCGTGCCGTTCGTTCACCGAACGCTCAACGTAGTACGGAAGAGGAAGTATGAAAAATCAGGCTCACCCTATCGTTGTCGTAAGACGTCGCAAGAGTAAACATCATGCACAGGGTGGGCATGGTTCATGGAAGATTGCTTATGCCGATTTTATGACAGCCATGATGGCCTTCTTTTTGGTGATGTGGCTTATCTCGATTTCTAGTCCGAAAGAACTGGCACAAATTGCCGATTATTTTCGTACTCCACTGGCTCAAGCCATTACCGGTGGACAGAGTCTTTCTGATAGTTATAGCCCGGTACCTGGTGGCGGGGATGATGTTACCCAGCAACAGGGTGAGGTTAAAAAGCATCCCGATATTGAAGAATTACGTAAACGTATGGAAAGTAATCGCCTTAAACGAATCAAAGGCGACTTGGATCAGCTTATTGAGTCTGACCCTAAATTACGGGCTCTGCGTCCGCATTTACAAATAAAGCTGGTTCAGGAAGGTTTACGAATTCAGATAATTGATAGCCAGAACCGCCCAATGTTTAAAACGGGCAGCGCTGAAGTGGAACCCTATATGCGTGATATTTTGCGCAAGATAGCCCCGGTACTGAATGATTTGCCGAATAAAATCAGTCTATCTGGTCATACGGACGATTTACCTTACGCCAGTGGTGAACGAGGTTACAGCAATTGGGAATTATCAGCCGAACGTGCAAATGCTTCACGTCGTGAACTCGTTACCGGTGGGCTTGACGAAGGAAAAGTTCTGCGCGTAGTCGGAATGTCATCAACCATGGCGCTATCAAACAGAGGATCCGGGGATGCAATTAACCGTCGGATTAGTTTGTTGGTGCTTAATAAACAGACTGAAAACGCCATCATGCATGAAAACGCAGAAAGTGAAAATAAACCCTTGGACGCTTTACTCTCGCTGCCTGATGCGTCCTCAGGGAATAATAATATTGCGCCACAACCAGATATGAGGTGATAGCGTGAGTATGGATATCAGCGATTTTTACCAGACATTTTTTGACGAAGCAGACGAGTTGCTGGCTGATATGGAGCAGCATCTACTGGACCTGACACCTGCAGATCCTGATGCTGAACAGCTAAATGCCATTTTCCGTGCTGCGCATTCAATTAAAGGAGGGGCGGGTACCTTTGGTTTTAGTTTGTTGCAGGAAACAACCCATCTGATGGAGAACCTTCTCGATGAGGCCCGGCGTGGAGAAATGCAGCTTAGCTCCGATATTATCAACCTGTTTTTGGAAACCAAAGATATTATGCAGGAACAGCTAGATGCCTATAAAGCTTCTGAAGAACCGGATGCAGCAAGCTTTCAGTATATTTGCCAGGCGCTGCGTCAGCTAGCGCTGGAAACTCAAAGTGCAGCGGTTAATCAGCCACTGATTAATGAGACAGAACAGCACTCTTCAGTGACATCAGTCAGCAGCAATGGCGGTAAGCTTCGCGTGTTGCTGGATGGTTTGAAAGAGACTGAGCTTTCTCTGATGTTAGACGAATTGACTAACTTGGGTGACGTCAGTGAGGTAGTGCAAGACACGGCATCATTGACTGTCACTCTTGAGACGACCGCCAGCGAGGACGATATTGCCGCAGTATTGTGCTTTGTGATTGAGCCTGAGCAGATTCATTTTCTGCCGCTCGACGCCGTAGCTGTATCCGAAGTGCCCGCCAGCGCCATTGAAATAGCGGCTGTTGCTCAGATAACACCTGTGGTTGTTGAGACTAAAAACTCGCTGCCAGAACCTGTTGCTCCTGTGACTGGTCGTGTTATTCGTGAAAAGCCGGCTGCACGAGTATCGGAATCGAGCAGTATTCGCGTGGCAGTGGAAAAAGTAGACCAGTTAATTAATTTGGTCGGTGAGCTCGTCATTACTCAGTCGATGCTGGCCCAGCGCTCGGGAGAATTAGACCCGGTGCAGCATGGTGATTTGATTTCTAGCATGGGGCAACTACAGCGTAATGCTCGCGACTTGCAAGAATCTGTAATGTCTATCCGTATGATGCCGATGGAATATGTCTTCAGTCGTTTCCCGCGGCTGGTACGTGATCTGGCCAGTAAACTGGATAAACAAGTAGAGTTGACATTGCAGGGTAGCTCAACCGAACTCGATAAAAGTTTGATTGAACGCATTATCGATCCGCTGACACACTTGGTACGTAACAGCCTTGATCATGGTATTGAGTCGCCAGAAAAACGTCGTGCTGCGGGCAAAAATGAATCAGGTAATCTGATTTTGTCTGCCGAGCATCAGGGCGGGAATATTTGTATTGAAGTGACTGATGACGGTGCTGGGCTAAATCGTGAACGCATTCTGGCAAAGGCTTTGTCCCAAGGGATGGCCGTCAATGAAAACATGAGTGACGACGAAATCGGGATGCTGATTTTTGCACCGGGCTTCTCTACAGCAGAGCAGGTCACCGATGTGTCCGGGCGTGGCGTAGGTATGGATGTTGTTAAACGTAATATCCAGGAAATGGGGGGGCACGTTGAAATTCAAACCAAAGCCGGGGCGGGAACCACGATTCGCATACTTCTGCCACTGACGCTCGCGATTCTCGATGGTATGTCTGTGAAAGTGAGTAATGAGGTCTTTATCTTGCCACTTAATGCTGTGATGGAATCTTTGCAGCCTCAGGAACAAGATTTACATCCGTTAGCCGGTGGAGAGCGAGTACTGGAAGTGCGCGGTGAATATCTACCCTTAGTCGAACTCTGGAAAGTTTTTGATGTGCAGGGAGCAAAAACTGAAGCCACACAAGGCATTGTTGTCATTCTGCAAAGTGCAGGGCGACGCTTTGCGCTGCTGGTTGATCAACTGATTGGTCAGCATCAGGTAGTGGTAAAAAATCTCGAGAGTAATTATCGCAAAGTGCCGGGTATTTCAGCTGCCACGATTTTAGGTGATGGTAGTGTCGCCTTAATTGTCGATGTTTCTGCCCTGCAAGGTTTAAATCGTGAACAACGTCTGGCGCTCCCCGTCGCTTGATCAAACGCTTAAGAAATAGGTACGCAAATGACAGTATCAACTCATGTGGCAAAATTAACCGGCGAGACTGTAGGACAAGAATTCCTCGTCTTCACTCTTGGTAACGAAGAATATGGCATTGATATTCTGAAAGTACAGGAAATACGTGGCTACGATCAAGTAACCCGAATTGCGAATACACCCAATTTTATTAAAGGTGTTACCAATCTACGTGGCGTGATTGTGCCTATCATCGATTTACGCATTAAATTTGCTCAGGATGGTGTCGAATATAACGATAATACCGTCGTTATTGTTCTGAATTTTGAGCAACGTGTAGTCGGCATTGTCGTTGATGGTGTCTCTGATGTGTTGTCACTGACTGCTGATCAGATTCGACCAGCCCCTGAATTTGCCGTTACCCTGTCAACGGAATATCTCACGGGGCTGGGTGCGTTGGGTGATCGTATGCTTATTCTGGTCAATATTGAAAAATTATTGAGCAGTGAAGAAATGGCATTAGTCGAGTCTGCCGCACTGTAATAATTTTTCCGTAACATCAAATCTTCACTTCACAGCCTTATCTGTGCCTACGGATAAGGCTGGCCTCATCACCGTTTTCAATATCCTTCTGCAATTTGCTCATTTTCCTGCGCCATAAAATAAAGTTTTCATTAATGCTGCCGATAACAACGATTAGCGTTTGCTGAACATATCTGACAAAGAAACCTATGAGTCATTTAAGACTTCACACGGAATTATCAGATTTTGCGAAAGCCTCTCTCTGCTGACGGCGACGTAAAGATGATGCCGAAAATCAGACTGATTAAATCGAATTTATCAATATTAGCTAAGGAAGGGATTGATGTTTAACCGTATCAAAATTTCGACCACGCTTTTTATTATTTTAGTTATTTGCGGAGTATTGCAAATAGGCAGCAATGGTTTGTCTTTCTGGGCTTTCCATAACGATTACCAGAATTTAAGCATGGTTGAGTCTAGTAATCAGCAGCGTGATCTATTAACGCAAAGCCGGGCTGCACTGCTCGAGGCAGGCGGCGCATTAAGTCGTGCCGGAACACTGGCGGCTTTAGTCTATCCGGCAGATGAAATTAAACAGCAGATTACACTGGCTAAACAGGGACTGGATCATGCTGATGATGTGTTTACTCAGTTCAGTGAAACACCTGGTGGTAGTGAACACGACACAGACATGATGGCTTCTGCTCAGCAAAGTTTTACCCGTTTTGAGAGTGCATTACGTCAGCAAATTTCCTGGCTGGAAGGTAATCAGTTATCCGAGTTTTTAAATACGCCAGTCGGTGATGCGCAGGACAATTTTGAATCCTATTTCAATGCCTGGCAGCAGACGATTAATCAGAGAATTACCGATGCCCGTCAGGGTAGTGAAACCAATTATCTGCTGTCAGCCATTATTTTTGGCAGTGTGGCCTTGATTGCGGTGCTGCTAACCATAGGTTCCTTATGGTGGTCACGCAAAATGATCGTACAGCCACTGGCTATTGTGCGTAGCCATTTTGACAGCATTGCTGAAGGTGATTTATCCAAACCCATATCCGTATTTGGGCGTAATGAAATCTCTCTGATTTTTGACAGCCTTAAAAAAATGCAAACTGCACTCAAGGAGACTATCAGCCAAGTACGTGATAGTAGTCAGGCGATGTATCAAGGTGTGTCTGAAATATCGTTAGGAAACAATGATTTGTCATCCCGCACTGAAGAGCAGGCAGCCTCTCTGGCGCAAACTGCCGCCAGTATGGAGCAGTTAACCGCAACCGTTGGACAAAATGCTGATAACGCCCGCCAGGCGGCTCAACTTTCTCGTGCAGCAGCAGATAAGGCAAAGCAGGGCGGCTCTCAGGCCATGTCTGTCGCTCAGACTATGCAGGGGATCGCGGGCAGTTCGCGAAAAATTACCGATATCACTAATGTCATCGACAGTATTGCTTTTCAGACTAATATCCTGGCGCTGAATGCAGCAGTGGAAGCGGCACGTGCCGGTGAGCAGGGGCGTGGTTTTGCCGTAGTAGCCGGTGAGGTACGTAACCTCGCCAGTCGCAGTGCTCAAGCTGCAAAAGAGATTAAGGTATTAATAGAAGAATCAGTAGAACAAGTACAACAGGGTTCAGAGCGGGTCGATGCTTCCGTCGCCATGATGTCTGAAATTGTACATTCAGTGACGCAGGTAAACGACATTATGGGCGAAATTGCCTCAGCGTCGGATGAACAACGTCACGGAATAGCCCAGGTTGCCCAGGCTGTGAGTCAGATGGATCTTGTCACTCAGCAGAATGCTGCATTAGTGGAAGAATCCGCCAGTGCGACTGAATCGCTGGCCAGTCAGACGGAATATTTGAACCAAGTGGTCAAAGTCTTCCGTTTGAATGATGACTGACGCGGTATTGGGTAGAAAAATTAGTTATTTCAAATTGATACCTGAAGAGTAATTGAGAAGACGCTATGACATTACAGAGTCCGATTGGACAATCGTCATTACTACAACAAATGACACAGCGTCTGCCGCTTTCCGACGTTCACTTTCGTCGGATATGTCAGTTAATTTACCAGCGTGCAGGTATCGTGCTGGCTGACCATAAACGAGATATGGTCTACAACCGCCTGGTTCGCCGTTTGCGACAGCTAGGGCTGGATGATTTTGGTGACTATCTTGGCATGCTGGAGGCTAACTCCAGTGATGCCGAGTGGCAGGCATTTATTAATGCGCTGACCACTAACCTGACGGCTTTTTTCCGCGAAGGGCATCATTTTCCGATCCTGGCAGAGCATGCTCGCCAACGAAAAGGTGAGTATAAAGTCTGGAGTGCAGCGTCCTCTACAGGTGAGGAGCCGTATTCTATAGCTATTACACTCGCTGATGTTCTGGGGGAAGGCACCGGTCGCTGGAAAGTTTTTGCCAGTGATATTGACACTCAAGTGCTGGAGAAGGCTCAGAGTGGCGTTTTTCGTCAGCAGGAACTTAAGACGCTTGCTCCCCAACAACTTCAGCGTTATTTCATGCGTGGTACTGGACCGCATGAAGGTTATGTGCGGGTACGTCAAGAGTTGGCCAAACAGGTTGAGTTCGCCGCCATCAACTTATTGGACTCACGGCTGCAAACACCAGGGCCATTTGATGCAATATTTTGTCGTAATGTGATGATTTATTTCGACAAAAAGACACAGCAAGATATTTTAAGTCGTTTCGTCCCGCTGTTAAAACCGGGGGGACTACTGTTTGCCGGGCATTCGGAGAATTTCAGTCATCTCAGCCGTGATTTCTGGCTTCGTGGTCAGACAGTCTATGGACTGAGTAAGGAAAGAACATGACAAAAATACGTGTGTTATCAATAGATGACTCTGCCCTTATGCGGCGGATAATGACGGAAATTATTAATAGTCACAGTGATATGGAGATGGTGGCTACGGCACCTGATCCGTTGGTTGCGCGGGACTTAATTAAGAAATTTAACCCTGATGTTCTGACTCTGGATGTCGAAATGCCACGTATGGATGGCATTGATTTCCTTGAAAAACTGATGCGGTTAAGGCCGATGCCAGTCGTGATGGTGTCATCCCTTACTGGGAAAGGTTCCGAGGTCACACTGCGTGCGCTGGAGTTAGGCGCTATTGATTTTGTCACCAAGCCTCAGTTAGGTATCCGTGAAGGGATGCTGGCATACAGTGAAACTATTGCCGATAAAGTACGCACTGCTTCACGAGCTAAACTGGGTGTTTCTGCCAGCGGTGCTGCACCTGCGTTATTAAAAAGTGGGCCGCTACTCAGTTCAGAGAAACTGATTGCAATTGGTGCCTCTACTGGAGGCACCGAAGCGATTCGTCATGTGCTGCAGCCCCTACCTCGCTCTAGCCCGGCAGTATTGATTACCCAGCATATGCCTGCTGGTTTCACGCGTTCATTCGCTGACCGGCTGAATAAGCTGTGTCAGATTGAAGTAAAAGAAGCCGAAGATGGCGAGCGTGTATTACCAGGGCACGCTTATATTGCCCCGGGGAATCAACATATGGCGCTCACACGCAGTGGTGCAAATTATCAAATTACCATTACTGATGCTGACCCGGTCAACCGTCATCGTCCTTCGGTCGACGTCCTGTTTCACTCGGTAGCTAAATATGCCGGGCGTAATGCCGTTGGCGTCATTCTTACCGGAATGGGCAATGATGGGGCTGCCGGAATGTTAGCCATGCACCAGGCCGGGGCCTGGACTATCGCTCAGAATGAAACCAGTTGTGTGGTGTTCGGCATGCCGCGTGAGGCCATCCATGCCGGTGGTGTTAGCGAAATAGTCGATTTAAGCCAGATAAGCCAGCAAATGCTGGCGAAAATGAGTGCCGGACAGGCAATACGTATTTAACTGAAGGAGCCCGGATTTTATGGCAGACAAAGAACTCAAGTTTCTGGTCGTAGACGATTTCTCAACGATGCGACGCATCGTACGCAACCTATTAAAAGAACTTGGTTTTAATAATGTTGAAGAGGCAGAGGACGGCGTTGAGGCATTTAACAAACTGCAAGCCGGTAGTTTTGGTTTTGTTATCACTGACTGGAACATGCCCAATATGGATGGACTGGAGTTACTGAAGGCTATTCGTGCCGATGGTGCTCTATCAGCGATGCCTATTCTGATGGTTACGGCAGAAGCTAAAAAAGAGAATATCATTGCAGCAGCACAGGCGGGAGCGAGTGGATACGTTGTTAAGCCTTTTACTGCCGCAACACTTGAAGAGAAGCTGAACAAAATATTCGAAAAGCTTGGCATGTAAGGAGGTGCAAATGCACTCGTCAACCAACCCGGCAACAGAACTACACCCGCAATCAGCGGCAGATATTGTCGCACGTATCGGTAGCTTAACGCGAATGTTGCGTGACAATCTGCGTGAATTGGGTCTGGACCAAGCTATTGCTGAAGCAGCAGAAGCGATACCAGACGCACGAGACAGACTGGATTATGTGGTGCAGATGACTGCTCAGGCCGCTGAACGGGCATTAAACTGTGTCGAACTATCTCAACCCCATCAAACGCAACTTGAACGTGGGGCAAAAACACTCAGTGGTCGTTGGGATGAGTGGTTTGCAAACCCAATTGAACTCGATGATGCGCGTGAACTGGTGACAGATACGCGTAGTTATCTGTCTGAGGTTCCAGAACACACTAGTTTTACTAATGCACAATTACTTGAAATCATGATGGCACAAGATTTCCAGGATCTTACTGGTCAGGTTATCAAACGCATGATGGATGTAATACAAGAAATTGAGCGTCAGTTACTGATGGTATTACTGGAAAATATGCCTGAGCCAGATAACCGAGCAAAACGAGCAAATGAAAGTTTATTAAATGGTCCGCAACTGAATGCCAGTGCAACTGGTGTAGTCGCCAGCCAGGATCAAGTTGACGATTTACTCGACAGCTTAGGTTTTTAAACTCCAGTACACCCTGCAGGTATTCACTTGCAGGGTGTGTCTTAACGCCAAAATAGCCACATAAAAACCTCTGTAATTCTTCCATTATTTGTTAACTGCTCTGGCATGCTTTGGCTGACCTTACGGCCACGGGATTTTCAGAGTGTCTGAAGATAGTGATCAGGAAAAAACAGAAGCCCCCACATCCCACCGACTTGAAAAAGCACGGGAAGAGGGACAGATCCCACGATCTCGTGAACTAACCTCATTGCTTATGCTATTGGTTGGACTCAGTATCCTATGGGTTGGTGGCGCATCACTGGCGCGTACCCTGGGATCTATGCTCTCAGACGGTCTGCATTTTGATCATAAAATCATTAATGATCCCAATCTGACTATTCACCAAATTAGCCATTTAATTAAGCTTGCTGTGATAGCACTCCTGCCACTTATTGCTGGGTTGGTCATTATGGCGATAGCTGCCCCAATGTTACTGGGTGGCATTATGCTCAGTGGCAAATCGATTAAGTTTGATCTTGGTAAAATGAACCCGATTAAAGGGTTGGCACGGATGTTTTCAATGCAAACAGCTGCCGAGTTGTTTAAGGCATTATTAAAAGCCGTGTTAGTGGGTGTCGTGACGGGGTGGTTCTTATGGCATAACTGGCCGTCGATGTTACGTTTGATACACGAGCCGCCTGTTGTTGCGTTAAATAGTGCCTTAAATATGGTCGCATTATGCGCCTTACTGGTAGTGCTGGGTCTGATCCCGATGGTGGGTTTTGATGTCTTTTTTCAAATTTTCAGTCATATCAAAAAACTGAAAATGACCCACCAGGATATTCGTGATGAACATAAACAGAATGAAGGTGACCCCCATGTTAAAGGGCGTATTCGTCAGCAACAACGCGCGATGGCACGGCGCCGCATGATGGCTGATGTCCCCAAAGCAGATGTGATTGTCACTAACCCGACCCATTATGCGGTCGCTTTACAATACGATGAAAATAAAATGAGTGCCCCGAAGGTGCTGGCAAAAGGTGCGGGTCAGGTGGCGCTACGGATACGTGAACTTGCCGAGCAAAACCGTATTCCTATGCTAGAAGCTCCCCCACTTGCTCGCGCCCTGTATCGACATTCCGAAATAGGTCAACAGATCCCAGGTCAGCTATACGCGGCAGTTGCTGAGGTGCTCGCCTGGGTCTGGCAGCTCAGACGCTGGCGTATGGCTGGGGGACTTATCCCGCAAAAGCCTGAAAATTTACCGGTGCCCGCGGCACTAGACTTTGCAAACGAGAAGGACTCCGATGGGTAACTTGATAACAATGCTGCGTTTACCCCGCAGTATGAAATCTGGGCAATGGCAGATCCTTGCTGGGCCAATCCTTATTTTACTTATCTTGTCGATGATGGTGCTGCCATTACCGGCCTTTGTTCTTGATTTGCTGTTCACCTTCAACATTGCTTTATCCATTATGGTGTTGTTGGTGGCAATGTTTACTCAGCGTACCCTTGAGTTCGCTGCCTTTCCTACTATTTTGCTGTTTACTACCTTGTTGCGCCTGGCGCTTAACGTTGCCTCAACGCGAATCATTTTACTCGACGGTCATACGGGTGCTGCAGCTGCCGGTAAGGTAGTTGAAGCCTTTGGTCACTTCCTGGTTGGCGGTAATTTCGCTATCGGTATCGTGGTCTTCATTATCCTTGTGCTGATTAACTTTATGGTTATCACTAAGGGGGCTGGGCGTATTGCCGAGGTGGGTGCCCGTTTTGTACTGGATGGTATGCCGGGCAAACAGATGGCCATTGATGCCGACTTAAATGCTGGCATCATTGGTGAGGAAGAAGCGAAAAAACGTCGTTCCGAAGTCACTCAGGAAGCTGATTTTTACGGCTCAATGGACGGTGCCAGTAAGTTTGTTCGTGGTGATGCTGTTGCTGGCTTAATTATTATGGTCATCAATATTGTCGGTGGCTTACTGGTCGGGGTGATTCAACACGATATGCCGATTGGTGCCGCAGCAGAAAGCTATACCCTGCTGACCATCGGTGATGGTCTGGTCGCACAAATACCGGCGCTGGTTATCTCAACCGCTGCCGGGGTTATTGTTACCCGGGTAGCTACCGATCAGGATGTCGGCGAACAGATGGTGACCCAGCTGTTCAGCAGTCCGCGCGTGATGCTGTTATCTGCAGGCGTTCTCGGTTTACTGGGTTTAGTCCCAGGCATGCCAAACTTTGTCTTCCTGCTATTTACTGCTGCACTGTTAGGGCTGGCATGGTGGCTTCGTGGTCGGGAAGATCAGGTGATAGCGGCGCCACAACCGGTGAAAATGCCAGAAAATACCCAAGTGGTGGAAGCCAGCTGGAATGATGTCCAGTTAGAAGATCCATTAGGTATGGAAGTGGGTTATCGTCTGATTCCTATGGTGGACACCCAACAAGATGGTGAGCTGCTGGGGCGTATTCGCAGTATTCGTAAGAAGTTTGCCCAGGAAATGGGATTTCTGCCGCCAGTGGTACATATCCGCGACAATATGGACTTAACCCCGGCACGCTACCGTATTCTGATGAAAGGGGTAGAGATTGGTAGCGGTGAAGCTTATCCAGGGCGCTGGCTGGCCATTAACCCTGGTACAGCTGCCGGAACCTTACCCGGAGAAGCAACCATCGATCCAGCTTTTGGCCTGGCGGCAATCTGGATTGAAAGTGCACTAAAAGAACAAGCGCAAATTCAAGGTTTTACTGTAGTTGAAGCCAGTACCGTGGTGGCAACACACCTTAACCATCTTATTGGTCAGCATGCGGCGGAATTGTTTGGTCGTCAGGAAGCGCAGCAACTGCTGGACAGAGTGGCTCAGGAAATGCCGAAACTGGCGGAGGATTTAGTGCCCGCGATCGTCACCCTGACTATCTTGCATAAGGTGCTGCAAAATCTGCTCGAAGAGAATATTCCGATTCGTGATATGCGCACCATTATGGAAACCCTGGCAGAACATGCCCCAATTCAAAATGATCCCCATGAGCTGACGGCTGTAGTGCGCGTTGCCCTGGGGCGTGCCATCACACAGCAGTGGTTCCCGGGCAGTGCAGAAGTACAAGTTATCGGTCTTGATCCCGCTCTGGAGCGTATTTTATTACAAGCCTTACAAGGTGGTGGAGGACTAGAACCAGGACTGGCGGATCGTCTACTGGTTCAGACTCAGGATGCGCTACAACGTCAAGAAATGATGGGCGCACCACCGGTGTTACTGGTGAATCATGCTTTACGTCCACTGCTGTCTCGTTTCTTGCGTCGTTCTCTGCCGCAGTTAGTGGTGTTGTCTAGCCTGGAGCTGTCGGATAATCGCAATATTCGTATGACTGCGACGATTGGAGGAAAATAGTGCGTATCTTGCTGCTGTTATTGTTATGTCCCTTACTCGCCTGTGCGACAGGGAGTGGAGCATGGCAGGCCAGTGGTATTGGCGCTACGCTCAATCATCGGGGAATGGCGGTAAACTCAGCAGCACTTCATGCTCCTGCTGGAGTGAGCGGCGCCATAACCTTAATTGCCTGGCGTTACCAGTTGATAACACCGGAACCGGCCGGACTGACGGTGAAACTTTGTGCGCCGAGTCGCTGTACTGCTCTGGATGGACCCAGTGGCACCACCAGGGGATTATCGGGTATTTCAGCCAGTCAGCCGCTGATTTTTGTCTGGGAAGTTCCGGGAAGGGGGCGTTTCTATCCGCCATTGCGCGTCAGCAGTAATCAAGTGATTGTGAACTATAGGTTGTAGCAGATATCAGAGATAAAAAAACGGCATGTCAGTGATTATCGACTGACATGCCGTTAGCGTTTTTGTAGATTACATCCGTTCTACGGTTTCAATACCTAAAGTATCCAGACCCAGTTTCAGCGTTTTTGCGGTTAACAAGGCCAGTTTTAAGCGGCTATTACGCAATTCATCATTGCCAGCGCTCAAGATAGGGCAGTGCTCATAGAAACCAGAGAACAGACCTGCTAAATCATATAAATAGCTACACATCACATGCGGGGTACCATCGCGGGAAACCACATTGAGCGTTTCTTCAAACTGCAGTAAACGGACTGCCAGCTGCATTTCACGATCTTCTGTCAGCGTCACCGGGCATTGCAGCAGTTCGGCTTCAGTAATCTCTGCCTTACGGAATACGGACAACACACGGGTATAAGCATATTGCATATATGGCGCAGTGTTACCTTCAAACGCCAGCATATTATCCCAGTCGAAGATGTAGTCAGTGGTACGACTTTTCGACAGGTCAGCATATTTTACTGCGCCGATACCGACAACGTTGGCCAGTTTCTCCAACTCATCAGCAGGCATATCTGGATTTTTCTCAGCCACTAAACGACGAGCACGATCCAACGCTTCGTCCAGCAACTCAGAAAGTTTAATAGTGCCGCCGGTACGGGTTTTAAACGGTTTACCATCTTTACCCAGCATCATGCCGAACATATGGTGTTCCAGAGACATACTCTCTGGAATATAACCGGCTTTACGTACGATGGCCCAGGCTTGCATCAGGTGCTGGTGCTGGCGGGAGTCGATATAGTACAGCGCGCGATCCGCATGCAGTGTCTCATAGCGATACTTGGCACAGGCAATATCGGTGGTAGTGTACAGATAGCCGCCATCTTTCTTCTGAATGATGACGCCCATAGGTTCGCCGTCTTTATTCTTGAACTCATCAAGATACACTACGGTAGCGCCTTCGCTTTCCACTGCCAGACCTTTGGTCTTCAGGTCAGCGACAATTCCAGCCAGCATCGGGTTATACAGACTCTCACCCATTACATCATCCCGGGTCAGCGTGACATTCAGACGCTGATAGGTTAACTGATTCTGAGTCATGGTAATGTCGACTAACTTACGCCACATATCACGGCAGTATTCATCGCCGCTTTGCAACTTGACGACATAACCACGGGCACGTTCAGCAAACGCTTCGTCTTCATCGTAATATTTTTTAGCATCACGATAGAAGGCCTCGAGATCTGACAGCACCATATCACCCGCATTTTCGGTCTGCTGTTTTTCAAGCCAGGCAATCAGCATTCCGAACTGCGTACCCCAGTCACCAACGTGGTTAGCACGGATAACCTTATGGCCGAGGAATTCCAGAGTACGTACTGAAGCATCGCCAATAATGGTGGAGCGAATATTACCGACGTGCATCTCTTTGGCGACATTGGGTGCCGAGTAGTCAACGACAATCGTTTGTGGTTTGACCAGGCTGATACCGACACGCGGCGAAGCTACAGCGGTTTCAATATGCTGAGCCAGGAAAGCAGCGTCAAGGAAGATATTGATAAAACCAGGGCCTGCAATTTCAACCTTGGAGGCGATACCGGTTAAATCGAGATTGGCAATCACTTTCTCTGCAACTTGTCGCGGTGGCATGCCCAGCGTTTTGGCAACTGACATCACGCCATTGGCCTGATAGTCACCGAACTGAACTTTTGCTGACTGACGAACCTGCGGTTCACAATCCGCAGCTGCACCTGCAGCAATCATTGCCTGGCTAACTTTTTCTGAGAGAAGAGACTGAATATTCACCGAGATACCTTAACAGAGTCCGAACCACCTGATGCGGGCGGTCGTTAATAAATGAGCAAAGAAATAGAGAGTGAGTATAGCGTTATTTACCTGGCTGAGTCAGCAAAAGCCTTATCTCCTTGCCAGTAATTTATTCCAGTGTATAAGGAATGGGCGTTCAACGGTGGAAATCATCCGTCATAGTTGGTTACAACGAGATGACAAGGTAGATTAGCGTTCTTTATGTTTCGTGGAGATAGACGGATGGCACACTGGCAAAGTATTGATGAGTTGCAGGATTTAGTCGCTGACTTGGACCGGTTTACTCAACAGATAACCGAGCTGGCGAGTCGCATTGGGCTGGATCTCGAGCCACTGAATGCTGATCATATTTCATTGCGTTGCCATCAGAATACCACTGCCGAACGCTGGCGCGCAGGGTTAGAGAAATGCGGTTACCTCTTCAGTGAAAGTCAGATTAATGGTCGTCCGGTGTGCTTATTCAAACTGGAACAGCCGCTCTGTGTGGCCAATTGGGCTTTCACGCTGATAGAACTGCCTTGGCCGGGTGAAAAACGTTATCCCCATGAAGGCTGGGAGCATGTTGAGATAGTCCTGCCTGGACCTGCGGAAAGTTTGAATGCCCGAGCCCTGGCATTACTGAGTGATAATGGATTGCTGGAAACCGGTATTGCGGTGAAAACCAGCGCCCCACAAGCAGAGGGTGAGGTACTACCTAATACCACTTTTGCTATCACCGATGGCAAAGTAACAGTGAAATTTCATCCCTGGAGCCTTGAAGAGATAGTCTTAAGTGAGCGCCAGTGATTTTAAAGTCTGACGGGTATATACCTTCATCAATATTGAATGCCATAGTAAGGTATCTTTTTGTTTTTTGATTTGACCTTATCACGCTAAATTCAGGACACAACCTGTACTCACAGGGTTTAAGGAGCAAGCAGTGGCGTTGTTAGAGATATGCTGTTACGGGTTAGATTGTGCATTGACGGCGCAACGAGCAGGGGCTGACCGAATCGAACTTTGCTCGGCACCGAAAGAGGGCGGCTTGACTCCCTCAGCGGGCGTATTACGCCAGGTAAAACAGCAAATATCGATACCCGTTCATCCCATTATTCGTCCACGCGGCGGTGATTTCTGTTATACCGAAGGCGAATTTGACAGCATGCTGGCAGATATTACTTTCGTGCGCGAATTAGGGTTTCCTGGGCTGGTAATTGGCATATTAAATGAAGAGGGCGAAGTCGATAAACCGCGCATGAAACAGGTAATGGATGCCTGTGAAGGTATGGCTGTCACTTTCCATCGCGCGTTCGATATGTGTCGCTCACCACTGCAAGCCCTTGATGTTCTGAGAGAACTGGGCGTGGCACGGGTGCTGACATCGGGACAGCAACCGACAGCCGAACAAGGAATTGCATTGCTTCGGGAACTAAAACAACAATCAGGTACTCCAATTATTATGGCAGGTGCTGGCGTACGGTTAGCCAATATCCCACTCTTTCTACAGCAAGGGGTCGAAGAGCTGCACAGCTCAGCGGGTCACTTTGTCGCATCAAAGATGCGCTACCGCAATACAGGCGTTTCCATGAGTGCTGATGCAGCGGCTGATGAATTCTCGCGTTATTGTGTCGATGGCGACAGTGTAGCAGCGATGAAAGCCGCACTGAATCACAGTGCAGTATCGGCCTGAGAAAACGTGTTTACCGCGCATCATGTCGCCCAATATGATGTTGCTTGTACCAGGCCCCGGTGTTTTATCGGGGCTTTTTTTATGGGCGTCTGACAACCACCGTGACGCTAATCTGGAAAGGGCGTATATTGACCGGGCAGCCCGATTGTATTCAACAGGGCAAACCATTTTGGCTGAGCCAGTAAACGATGAATAGAATAAAGGCGATAACTGCGGCGATTTCGTTGTTACTGTGTCAGATCAGTTTCGCCGGAGATAGCTGGTATAGGGTTAATAATTACACCGGCACGGTAGGCAAATATCCGGTGCATGTCTCTCTTCAGACTTACACTTTTGGCCCTCATACTAGTGTTGAGGGAAGCTATTACTACGATAAACGCCACGCGCCGATTGTGCTTTATGGTCGCGAAACAGTAACCAGTCTTACCCTGTGTGAAACCACCAGCAAGACAGATTTTGATAAATATCTCTTGGTTGGTGAGAATTACGACCTGGAAACCTGTCCTTTTAGACTGACCTACAATGATGAAGGGTTAACCGGTATCTGGCAGAATGATAAAACCAGTCTGCCCGTCAGTTTATCCAGCACCGATGTTATGGATGAAAATCAGATCGTTGCCGGCGACGCGAGCATAGAGATCCCTTTTTGGGGGCAAACTGCGGATCACAGTTTTATTGGTGTGTATGAAAACAGCAATGATAGCCTCGTTATTCATTACGTTAAGGTACTGGATAAAAAATTCGGCACGGTGATACAGACAATTGATCCGCAAACGGAAAATTGTGATTTTGGTTTTTATATGACCGCAATTTATCAGAATGTTGAAACCGTTAATGACTCGACGGTTTCTTTTCATTGCTACAGCATGCGGGATGATATCAGTATTGAATATGTTTTTAATAAACAAGCGGGCAGGTATTATCCAATTCAGTAGTGCCCAGTTGAATGGCTTGGTGGCGGGTAAATAATTCCATAACGGACACCTGGTGGCTGACAACCAGAACAATACTTTCCGGCAATTCACTTTGAATCAGTCTTATTAACCGTAACGCACTTTCATCATCGAGATGGCTTGTCGATTCATCCAGACAAATAAGTTTCGGTTTGTTCAACAAGACTCTGGCAAACGAAAGACGCTGTTGCTCCCCGCCTGAGAGGATATTACTCCATAATTTTCGCTCATTGAGTTGAGTCCCCAGGTGAGTTAACCCGACTTGTGTCATACAGGTTTTAATCTGCTCTTCAGTTACATGAGTGAGTCCCGGGTAAGTCAGCACATGCCAGAGCGTGTCATAAGGTAAATAAGGCTTTTGTGGAATAAAAATATTTTTTCCGGGTGGTAAATTCCAGCTCCCACGACAAAACGGCCAAAGTCCTGACAGGGTTCTTAAAAATGTTGTTTTACCACTTCCACTTGCACCAGTAATCGCTATTGAATCGCCGCTTTGCAGGCTGAGATTGACGGGATTAAAGAGGGGAGAACCATTCGCATGATGAGCGACCAGATTGCGGCAAACCAATTTTTGAGAATGGCGTGGCTCTCTGACCCTGGCAGGTAAGTTCCTTAAATGTTGCTCAAAGACCCACAGCCTTTCTACCGTTGCGGACCAGGCGACTATCTGGCGATAGGAATCAATAAACCAGCCAAAAGCATCCAGCACATAGCCAAATGCTGAACGTGCCTGCATCACACCACCGAACGATATTTTTTTTGCGATATAGAGTGGTAGTACGGCAAAAATAGGGATCATCAGACTCAGACGAAAATAAGTGGTGGTGAAACTTTCCAGCTTAAACTCGCGTAGCATCAGTTGTTGCCAGTTTCTGACGATAGCCTGGAAACGTTGCTGGGCTCGACGTAGTTCAGCACGTTCGCCGCTGTAGAAAGCAATTTGCTCCGTATTCTCACGGATACGTAACAGACCGGCACGGTAATCAGCCTCGGTTTTTTGTTTCTCAATATTGAGTTTATGCAGAGGGCGTCCGATTTTGTGTGCGAGCAAACTGCTGAACGTTGCATATACCAGCGCAATCCAGACCAGGTAGCCATGCACTCTGAAGCTATAACCGGAAATAGTGAAACTTATCGTGTCCGATAACTGCCAGAGAATAAAAATAAACGAGAACAGTCGGGTGATATTTTTGAGTAGAGATAAAAAGAGCTCCAGACTTTGCTCAATCAGCAGCTGAATATCCTCAGCGATCCGCTGGTCGGGGTTATCTGGCCCGGAGCCGAGACTCAGACGATAATGATTATGCCTTCTTAGCCAGGCAGACTGAAATCTCAGCGTCATCTTTTGCCGCCAACGAATAATCAGTAACTTTCTCAGCCAGTTGGCGCTTATAATACACAATACAAAGAGCACCGTCAGGCTAGCATATGAGAGCACCAGTCCGGTAACAGCGGTGTGCTGAAAGTAGTCGGTCATAGCATCATAGAACTCACGACTCCAGTTATTGTACTGAACGCTTATCCATACTACAGCTAACGTGAGCCAGATGAGTATCAGGAGTAAAAACCACATAAAACCTGAGCGGGGATGCAGCCAGTAGGGAGCAATCAGCGAGTAAAATCGTTTTAAACTTTGCATAGAGCTCGTCGTATAAAGAGTGTGGTAAAGGTCGCGGTTAACAAGAAAGATAGCCATCTGCATGAATGGCTATCTTTCAGATTCATAGGCCGTTAGCTTAATAAGTCCATTTCACGTTAAACATCAGGTTACGTGGATCGCCGTAGAAGTTATTGCCACCCCGGTGACGGTTAGAAACACCGATGTAATACTCTTTATCAGTTAGATTGTTACCATTTAAACTGAGGCTTATTTGTTTACTGTACTGATAACCAATATTCGCATTGAACAGTGTGTATCCGCCTTGCGATATATTGTAGTTAGTGGTGGTGTCGGTCTGTGCCGTTAGCCCTGCACCGACGGACCATTTATCCCATTGTCCCGGCAGACGATAGCTGTTGTACAAACGGAACAGGTGTTGTGGTGTGTGTTTGCTATAGTTGGTCCCTTTTTGTGTGGCGGAGGCTTCAAGATATTTACTGTTATTGAGCGTATACCCTGCGTACACTTGCCAGCCTTCAGCCAGCTGGCCGGATATTTCAGCCTCTATTCCCTGACTTTGTACTTTGCCGTCAGCAAGATAGCAGTCGTCACAATCCACGCCACTCAGAGCATTATTCTCCTGAGTGATACGGAACAGAGCCACGGAGGTATTTAGTGCACCGTCGAAGAACTCCCCTTTGACGCCAGTCTCGTAGTTACTGCCAGTGACCGGTGGCAGGAAGTTACCACTAGCATCTCTCGAGCTTTGCGGTTTATAAATTTCAGCGTAGCTCAGATACCAGGTATAATTTTTGGCAAAATCCCACAGAAGGCCGCCATAGGGCATGGCTTTACCGTCCACTTTATAATTGCTATGCCCGGTCATCTTGCCTGTGGTCAGATTGGTAAAATAAGAGTCGTAGGTAAAACTACTGTAGCGACTACCTAGGATCACTTTCCAGTCATCTGCCAGTTTCAGACGTGTAGTGGCATACACTCCACGCTGATAAATATCGTATTGATACTGGCGGGTGTAATCCCAGTAGGGTTCACTCAGACTTTCCGGATCCCAGCCGTAGATATTGACTTTGCTAGTGTTACTCAGCGAGCCAAATAAATTACTGAAATTTTCTTTCTGATAATCAGCACCGAGTACCAGTTCGTGGTCATGGTTTAGCAATTCAAAAGGGCCGCTCAGATTAATGTTGACGCCAAACTGAGTGCTACGATTATGCCGCTGTAACACGTTGTTGAGTTTAGCGTCACCTGAATCATCCACGCCTTGTGTACCGTTGCCATAAACACCGGTAAATTTACCCTGAGCGCTGGCGGATATATAACTTACAGCGCTTTTAGCCACCCATTCATTATCGAAATTATGTTCAAATTCGGCAAAAGCATTGGTTTTTTCAAAGGTGATGTTATTCCAGCTCGCGCCCAGAAAAGTCGAACGAGGCAAATTCAGACTAGCGTAGTCAGTGGACATAGGGACACCGTAAAGATCAGGCACGGTGTTAGTTTTTTGCCACGAAATACCGGTAGTGAGTGTGGTCTGCGGCGTGAAATCGTAGGCCAGCGTACCGAACAGTACCTGGCGGTCACTGTTCACATAATCGGTAAAACTGTTTTTTGTCTGCAGAACACCGACCAGACGACCACGCAGTGAAGCATCGTCGTTCAGCGGCCCGGAGACATCCACTTCGCCTCGATAGTTATCCCAGCTACCCGCACCGGCACTGACGGAAGAATGAAAGTCATAAGTCGGGCGTTTGCGTACCATGTTTACTGTTCCACCGGGTTCGCCACTCCCCTGTGTCAGACCTGACGCACCCCGTAGCACCTCCAGATGATCATAAATCGCCAGATCGGGTGATTCAGCCGATGCTTCGGCCGATCCCATACCAGCAACGCTATTCTGAAACGATGAACTGATCCCGTCTTCCTGAATATTGTCCATGGTAAAACCGCGTGACTGATAGCGGGTCTGATAGGAACTTTCGTTGATGACATTTACGCCAGTGACTTGGCGCATAGCATCGTCTAGCGAAGTCATATCCTGATCATTCATACGCTGACGCGTGACGACACTGACCGACTGAGGTGTTTCACGTGGCGAGAGAGTCAGGCGAGTGGCTGCAGCCATATTTTTCGTGGTGTAAGAGTCGGTATTCTCAGTCATCGAGCCATAGTTAATCTTGCCCGTCACCACCATCTCGTCCTCTCTGGGGATCTTCTTCAGGATGTAACTGCCATCAGGCTGGCGTTCAGCCAGTAAGCCCTGTTTGCTCAGAAGGTGAGAAAAGCCATCACTAATCAGGTAGGTGCCGTTGAGTGCGGGGCCAGATTTTCCAGCGGTAAGTTGAGCATCACTTGCCAGATAAATACCTGACTGTGCCGCAAACTGATTGAGCTGATAGGCAAGTGATGCGGCTGGGATACTGAAAGTATATTTATCTCCACCCGTTTCCGTGGCATAGACGGGAGATGCCATCGAGACAGTGAGTGCGAGGGCTGGTACGCAAAATATCATGCGCATAAGTGCGGCAACCGGAGTGTGATAAAACCGGGATGGCTGACTATTTTGTAGTGAAGATGACATAGATACCCTGTTAATTCCCAAAAGTAAAAGTGCTACATGGGATTAATCGGATGAGAGGATAAAAAGGGGAACCACACAGATAAATTTATTTTTACTGTCTGGTTATTTATCTATAGGCACGACGGTCAGCCACCAGGAAAAACGACGGTTGAGTTGTACCGGTAGTACATGAGTCAGCATTTCCAGAGCCATATCGGTATCATGCAGTGGGAAAGTCCCCGTGACAGCCAGTGTCGCAACCGCCGGGTCACACCCCAGATAACCGTTACGGTATGCTGATAATCGTTCGATAAACTTATTGAGCGGGAGATTATCAGCCTGCAATAATCCCTGTGGCCAGGTCGTCGGTTCTGCATTTAATGCTATCACCGGCCCAAACTTATTCTGCTGGAAGGTTATCATCTGTCCTGCTTTAACGATAATCCGATTACTGCTGGCGACAGGTGAGACTTCCACTGCCCCCTGATATACCTGCAGTGTCGTGGAGCCAGCGAATTCTTGCGCACTGAAGCGGGTGCCGAGTGCCCGCATTTTTCCCTGCGTGGTTGAAAGTGTTAACGGACGCAACGGATCAGCAGCTGTCTCAATCATAACGCGACCGTATAGCAGGTGTAGTGCGCGTTGTTCTGAGGAGTAATTAGCGTCCAACGCACTATCGGTATCGAGCCAAATATGCGAGCCATCATTCAGTGTGAACTGAGTAATAGCTCCGCGGGGGCTATGATAATCCGCACGCCACGCCAGCACCTGCTCGCGCAGTGGAGTATGACGCCAGCTTGCCCAGCCAAGCATAGAGCTCACGGAGATCCATGCGGCTATTTTTAGCATCTGACGGCGTCCTGCATTGTGCGATGTCTGGTTCAACGCAGTCAGCGCGGCAGCTTGTTGTCCGACGTCTTCCCGTAGTGGCGTAAAGCGCTGGCTAATGTTCAGTACGTACTGCCATGCCTGCTGATGCTCCGGACTTTCGTCAAGCCAGGATTGTAATGCTGTAGGATAACTCTGTGGGGAGTCGAGATCCTGAACTTCTGCATACCAGTTTGCTGCCTGTTGTAAGGCTGCGAAGCTTGGTTTATGGGGTATAGAATCAGTCTGAGGTGGGTGTGAAAGCATCAGTATACTCAACTTCAAGAACCAGGCAGTGCAGCATGGCCTGGGCCATATACTTTTTCACCATACGTTCGGAGACTGTCAGTGCAGTGGCAATCTCTGCATAGGTTAATCCACGGATCTGCGACATCACAAATGCTGCACGAACCTTCTCTGGTAAGGCTCGCAGCATTGCATCTACCTGAAATAAGGTTTCGAGTACAATCGCACAATGTTCAGCTGAAACGGCTACGTGTAGTGGCTGTACGGCTAACGCCTCCAGCCAGACGCGTTCAAGTTCTTTTCTGCGCCACAAATCAATACACATTCCTTGAGCCATGGCACCAAGATAAGTTCGTGCGCCAGCCAGGCTGTCAAAATGACGCGGTTTTAGTAGCAATCGTAGAAAGACATCCTGTGCCAGATCGGCGGCATCACTGGCATTTCCGAGGCGTCGTCGGAGTAACTTTTGTAGCCAGTTATGATGTTCTGAGAAAATCAGCCCAATATTTTCAGCCGAACCAAAACCAAGAGATGACATATCGTGCTAGCCGTGACAGTAATGTAAATTATGAAGCATTCAGACACTAAAATTTACATGAGAATGATTTTCATTACAATATCAATTAATGATTAACATGTTATGTATAAAATATAAGAACGGCAGAGTGACGGACAATATGACGAGTAAAAGTAGACTGTGCCATCAAGTACGATGGTCAGTATTAATGGGCTCTTAAGATAGAAGAGCATTGCAACCGAGCGCAAGCAATAACGGCCTGACCCAGTGCCAGCCCGCCGTCGCCAGCCGGGATATCTTGCGGCATCAGTACCTGAAGCGGTGCTAAGTAATGATATAATTGCTGACGTAGCAAACGGTTATGAAGTACCCCTCCACCCAACGCGACGGTATGAATATCTGTTCTTTCTGCGTGATAAAGAGCCAGAGTGGCAAAACCTTGTGCCAGCGCGTCGTGAAAAGCGAATGCGCGTGCGGCAGGCGCGGCCTGCCAGTCAAGCCATTGCTGCCAGAATGTCGCTAAATCAAGAAAAGTACCGCAAGAGGTATGCAGTAGCGGTATCGTGACGGGATGTAAAGTTCCTTGTGCCTGTTGGGCTAGTGCTTCCAGACGGCTTGCGGCTTCACCTTCCCAGCTGAGTTGGGCTGGTGCACAACCAAGTATCATGGCAACGGCATCAAATAAACGCCCGCAGGACGATGCTGTTGGAGAGTTAATCCCGGCCGCTATTGCTTTGGACAGTGGCAACCACGGATGCCCCTGCAACACTTGTGCCTCAGACCGGGTCTGCCAGTCCGGCACAAATGCCAGCCATTGCGCCAGCACATTGCGCCATGGCTCTCGAGCAGCGAGATCTCCGCCCGGCAATGCCACGGCAGGTAATCCCCCCAGATGTTTGCAGTGCAGATAATTAACCCGCAGACACTCACCACCCCATAGCACACCCGTGTTATCGTCAGTCATGCCATAACCCAGCCCATCCAGCGCCAGTCCGATCACTTCGCTGTTATCGAGCGGCCAGTGATGTTCTGCCAGACAGGCGGCAATATGGGCATGATGGTGAAGCACGTCGACTATCGGCACTTCATAGCTTTCCGCCAGCGTATGGCTGATATATGCAGGGTGCATATCACGGGCGACGGCTATCGGCTGGCAGTCATAAAGATGCTGGAAATGTTCAATCGCTTGCTGCTGCTGTGCGGCAATATCACTGCGAGTGAGTGAGCCGAAATGCACACTCAGGGTCGCCTGATTACCACGTATCAGACAGAAGGTATTCTTAAGATCGCCACCCAAAGCGAGTAACGGTTGCTGTATATCGAATCCAGGAGGGAGCGTAATAGCATCGGGCACATAACCCCGTGCACGGCGCAGTACTTCAGTTCCTTGCGGTGTGAGACGCACCAGTGAGTCATCAGCGCGCTGGACGATATCCCGGTTATGCAGTAGCCATACATCAGCAATATCATTGAGTTGTGATAGTGCCGTTTCATTGGTGAGCATGGGCGCACAACCGTTCGCATTTCCGGAGGTCATCACCAGCGGTATCTGAACCGCCTGCATCAATAAATGATGGAGAGGTGTAAAAGGCAACATCAGCCCGACTTCATCAAGCTCTGGCGCTATCGCGGCGCAGAGTGATGATTGGGCATTTTTCACCGCCAGTACGATGGGGGCCGCTGGTGAACTCAGTAGATCGCGAAGCCTGATGTCTGAGCTGGCATCACTGCATTGTGTCAGCCAGTCGATATCTGGCAACATCACCGCCAGCGGTTTTGACGACCGCTGTTTACGTTCCCGCAACCGCATCACTGCATTTTGTTGCGTCGCATCACAGGTGAGATGAAAACCGCCCAATCCTTTAATTGCGACGATTTTCCCCGCGCGTAAAGCGTTAACCGCATACTCCAGTGCCGCTTCTCCTTGTGCCAGTACTTCACCATTTTGTAATGTTGCACTGACTTGCGGCCCACAGTGTGGGCAGGCGACCGGTTGAGCATGAAAGCGTCGATCAGCAGGATTTTGATATTCCTGTAAGCATTGTGGACATAAAGTGAATTCTGCCATGCTGGTGAAAGGTCTGTCATAAGGCATGGCGCGGATCAGCGTAAAACGCGGGCCGCAATGGGTACAGTTGGTAAAAGCGTAGCCAAAACGACGATCGCTCATACGGGTGATGTCTTTCAGGCATTCAGGGCAGGTCGCTGCATCGGGCACCACTTGGGTGTCCATCTGGCAGTGACGGCTTTCCGTGATAGTGAAATTCTGTGGGGGTATTTGCCAGTCGAAAGGAGAAACATTGATACTATCGATACGCGCCAGTGGTGGGCAATTACGTTTTAATTGTTCGATAAACGTATCAAGATTCAAGGGGGCGAGTAGTCTGATTTCTACACCCGCACTGTCATTACTCACATCACCGTAAAGTTGCAAATGGTCGGCTAATTGCCAGACAAAAGGGCGGAAGCCGACGCCTTGAACCTTGCCGTAGATACGGATAAGCAGACCAGACATAAAACCTCTTCAAGCTTAAACCAGGGTCTGACGCCTCCCATTTCACTGAGAGGCGTCAGATACAGCACACTATATCTCAGTGGATGGGATGACATCTTCAACAGCACTACGCAGACGTGCTTTCATATCACTGTAAGTCTGATGGGCGTAATTTTCGGCCCAGCGTTGGTCGGCAATTTGTTCGACTTTCACTGCGCAGTACTTGGTTTCCGGTGTTTTGGAAATGGGGTCGAGATTATCCTGAGTCAGTTCATTACAGGCCCCGATCCACCACTGATAAGTCATATAGACCGCACCAGTATTGATACGTTCGTTGTAGTTAACGCGTGAAATGACTTTGCCGCGTCGCGATGCAACCCAGACCAGTTGCTGGTCACGGATACCCAGCGCCTGCGCATCTACGGGGTTCATCTGCACAAAGCCCGGTTCGTCAGCCAGCGTTTGCAGGGCAGCACAGTTACCTGTCATGGAACGGCAGGAGTAGTGACCGACTTCACGTACAGTACACAACACCAGTGGATAATCACCGTCTGGTACTTCAGCGGGTGCGCGCCACGGTGCGGCAAATAACTGGCCTTTACCGGTTGGCGTATCAAAGTGGTTATCAACGTACAAATGTTGTGTTCCCGGACTTTCAAGCGTAGTACAAGGCCATTGAATATGCCCCAGTTCGCCCATTTTTTCGTAGGTTGCACCATAAAACAGTGGACACAGGCTGCGCATTTCGTCCCAGATTTCCTGATTATCCTGGTAATGCATCGGATAACCCATTTCGGTTGCCAGCAGGCTGATAATGTCCCAGTCGCGTTTGACATTGTACTGCGGTTCGATAGCTTTCTCGAAGCGCTGGAAACCTCGATCGGCACAGGAGAATACGCCACCGTGCTCGCCCCAGGAGGTCGCAGGTAAAATGACGTCAGCTTGCTCAGCTGTTTTAGTCATGAAAATATCCTGAACCACCACAAATTCCAAGGCTTCGAAACCTTTGCGCACTAAGCCTAAATCCGCTTCGGTCTGCAATGGATCTTCGCCCATAATGTAATAAGCTTTAACTTTACCTTCGATGGCAAGATGTGGGATCTCGGTGATACGGTGACCAATTTGCGAGTCCATCTGGTTAACATCTATGCCCCAGGCCGTGGCGAATTTCGCGCGAACTTTTGGGTCAGTCACTGACTGATAGCCAGGGAATTCATTAGGTAGAACGCCCATGTCGCAAGCACCCTGGACATTATTCTGACCACGTACCGGACCAACACCCACATTGGCACGACCCAGATTACCGGTCAGCAATGCCAGACTGGCCAGGCCTTTTACTACGTCAACTGCCTGGCCAAATTGCGTTACCCCCATACCCCACATAATAGTGGCGGACGGTGCGGCAGCATAAGTCCGCATCGCCTGACGGATTTCATGGGCGGAAACCCCCGTCTGTTCTGCTACTGCTTCGGGTGAGTAATCGGCGACATTTTTGCGGTAGGCTTCAAAGCCTTCAGTATATTTCGCGACATAATCGTGGTCATACAGATCTTCTTCGATTAACACGTGGGCAAAGGCATTCACCAGCGCCATATTACAGCCGTTTTTGATTTGTAGATGCTGATTAGCAATACGTGCCGTTTCGATACGACGCGGGTCACAGACAATGACTTGTGCCCCTTTTTCTTTGGCTTTAATCACTCGGCGGGCAACGATCGGGTGAGAGTCGGCGCAGTTATAGCCAATAACTAGCAGACATTTTGAGTTCTCGATATCACCAATCGAGTTACTCATCGCTCCGTTACCCAGCGTGGCTTGTAAACCGGCAACAGAGGGACCATGGCAGACGCGAGCGCAACAGTCGACGTTATTGGTGCCAATCACAGCACGAGCAAATTTCTGCATCACATAGTTGGTTTCATTCCCGGTACCACGGGAAGAACCGGTGGTCATGATGGAACGTGGTCCGTGTTTTTGTTTAATCTCTTTCAGTCGCTGAGCAGTGTAGCGGATGGCTTCATCCCAGCTAACCGCTTCGAATTTTCCGCCTCTCTGACGACGGATCAGCGGTTGGGTCAGACGCGGAGTTAGCAGTTTGGTGTCATTAAGAAAATCCCAGCCATAATAGCCTTTCAGGCACAACTCGCCTTGATTGGTCACACCGTTCGCAGCTTCCGCACGGATAATCTTGCCGTTATCTACAACCAGATTCAATTTACATCCGGCACCGCAATACGGACAGACAGTGGTGACTTTTTTCATGTGATTACTTCCTCAATCCGGGGTTAAAACAGCAGTGGGGATGTGCTGTCGAGCGCAGCGCGGCGGCGTTTTTCTGCGTTCATATCCTGTAACTGGTTACGGTCGATGACGAAAATTGCCTTAGTCGGGCAGATGTCAATACAGGCCGGGCCTTCAACACGGGAGCTGCATAAGTCGCATTTATGCGCTTCGGCTTTATCCGAGATGGCAACCATCGCTGCGCCATTCTGGCGAAAAATAGGGGTGGTGATGACTTCCATTGCGCCGTATGGGCAGGCAACAACGCAGGTTTTACAGCCAATACAGTGTTCCTGCATTACCTGTACATGGTCTCCAGTACGAAGAATGGCACCGTTCGGACAGACGTTGGCGCAAGGAGCATCCTCACACTGGCGACAGGTCACTGGCGTACTGATATTGACGCCTTTAATCACGTGTAGACGCGGTGCGAATGTGGCAGTGTTAAACAGCGAGAGATCCTGGGATTCACTGTGAGCCAGCACGCAGGCAATTTCACAGGTACGACAGCCGATGCATTTTTTTGGGTCGGCGATAATAAACCGGTTCATCTAAACCTCCTGAGTCCGGGTTTTTTTATTAAACCGGATAACACCGGCTTGGCGACAATTGCTCTACCCTAAATAATTCAAGTTGCCTGGGTGTTGCTTTCGCTTACAGGCAACTCGAATAATTTAGGGTCTGTAGGGAGTAATACATAAAGCGTGCCAGTTTTAGATTATTATTTTTTTAATTAAATTCAGGTGCTTAGGGTTTTGTTTTTTGGAGGTGACGAAATTTTTACTGATGTCATCTCGCTATCGTCATGGCATCGACAGTTGTGTCGACAGCCGTTATCAGGCTATTTCCTGTTTAAAGGGTGCAATTCCTAAGCCTTGTTCCAGCGCAGGTAAAATCTGATAAAGGCGGTTCACTGCCTGTTCAACGGCGGGACTCATTGGGAAGTAAAAGGCCACCACATCCGGCTGAATGCCGACAAAGGTGATTTGCGGAATATCCTCCCGCAATTGCTGAATCAGGAAAGTAAGCGGTAAATTGTGGGTGGTCATCATAAACATCTCTGCGATATCATCCTCATCGATAATCCGCATTTCACCGGGTGCCAGCCCCATATCGGTGGCATCAACAATCACCAAATGTTCAGGCTGCAGTTCACGTAAATAGCCAATATCGTTTTCAGGTGCTGCGCCGCCGTCAACCACCGTCCAGCCAGACAGTGGTTTTTCAGCACACAACTCGGCGAGACGCGGACCAGCCCCGTCATCACCCATCATGCTGTTGCCCACACACAGCAGTGCGTAGCGAGGATTTAAATCACGCATCAAACCTCCTGACCATCAGATACATAGCGGGGTCATATTCAATCTGTGTGAGCAGGGCGATAAGTGTATCGCTCCAGCCCTGTTGCTCAGGCGTCATAATGGGACGCGCATCGCGGAGTGCCAGCGCTAATAAATGGGTATGGCTGCTGTCGATATTGATCTCACCAAAACGCTGAACACCTGCCAGTTTGCGGTGTGCATCGCTATTTTCTGGCAGGCAGTCAACCCAGTGGATATATTCGTTCAGTGGACATTCAAGACGGGATTTCAGGCAGTCGATCACCCCCAGGTGATGGCCGATAGCCAGGCTGTAATACACCACCTCCTGTACTTTTTGTGAACTGTGTTTCTGGGCACTTTTTTCATCGACAAATTTGCTGCTCAGCGAATAAAAAATAACTTTATTTTTGTCAGGCTGATGGCCGGCATAATTTTGATGACGCGCATAGCGCTGGTCGTTAACGTAACTCATTACAGACGTACCTCCCCACGCAGTACCTGTTGATAGATATGCAGGAGATTGCCAACAATCTCGTTAAGACGCAGATCGCCTTGTTCATCAAGCCAGGTGGCTACTCGTTGTTCAACCGACTGTAGACCTGGTGCGGCAACCAAATCCATAAACTGGTCAGCAATCTGGCGACCATAACGGTAACCCGCCATACGGTGTGCCTCCCTGTCCAGCAATACGCGCAGAGGTTGTGGTAAAGCCGGGTGTAATAACGTTGCTGGCTCAATAGCGGCATCATCGTGTTGCTGGCCTTTGATTTTCTGGTCCAGTAAACCCAGCGCCATGGCAAATCCATAAATTGTGGCAGCAGGCGTGGGTGGGCAGCCGGGAATATAGACATCAACGGGGACGATTTTGTCAGTGCCTCCCCATACGCAGTACAGATCGTGAAAAATACCGCCACTGTTACCGCAGGCTCCGTAGGAAATACAGATTTTCGGATCAGGAGCACTGTCCCAGGCACGCATGGCAGGAATACGCATTGCGCGGGTTACGGCGCCCGTGAATAGCAATATATCGGCATGACGTGGTGAAGGAACAACTTTGATACCAAAGCGTTCAGCATCGAATAGCGGAGAAATAGCGGCGAAAATCTCAATCTCGCAGCCATTACAGCCTCCGCAGTCAACACGATAAACATAGGCTGAGCGACGAATGCTATTAAGCAGTGTGGATTTCAGTTTAGCGATACTTTCGTCCAGCGTGACAGGGACTGGCAGGCCATTTTCATCACGTGGAGCAATTGGGTTATGACTCATGGCTGGGCCTCCGTTGTCATATGTCGGCCGATATCGATACGGTCAGTAGAAGAGAGACTGTGCCGTTTTTTACATTCAGGACAGGTTTCGTACTGTTCACGGCGCTCGACAATTTGCCTGTCGCTCAGGGCAGCACTCTCTTGCAACAGGCTGAGTGCGAAGTCGATTTCCTTTTGTACGGCATAAGGCTTACCACAGGCGCGGCAATGACAAATTGGGAAGTCAGCGGTTTCAAACAAATCTTCTTTACGCCAGACTGCCAGTTCGAATTCCTGCGATAGCTTGATGGCTGCGGTCGGACAAACTTCCTCGCAACGAGCACAGAAAATGCAACGTCCTAAAAATAGCGACCAGCGAATGGTTTCGCCGTCTTCTGCCGTGGTCATGGTTAATGCATTCGACGGACAGGCATTGGCGCAGGCACCGCAGGCGATACACTGCTGGGCGGTATACTGTGGTTTGCCACGAAAATTGGGTGCCAGATCGAGTGGCTTAAACGGATAAGCTACGGTTGCGGTGCCAGTTTTTAGTACTTTTTTAATCAGTTTCAGCATGATGAACAGTTCCTCAAAGCGGCGAATTTTTGCGTTCGATGCCGTAACGTTCGATCTCTTTGTAAGGCACCACGATAGATGTTTTTTTACGGACATCGACGACCGTCATGCGGTCAGTGCAGGAATAGCAAGGATCGAGGCTACCGATAATTAATGGGGCATCGGACACGGTATTACCGCGCAACATATAGCGGAGTGTTGGCCAGTTGGCGTAGGTGGCTGCACGGCAGCGCCAGCGGAATAATTTCTGGTTATCGCCAGTCATACTCCAGTGAACGTCATCCCCACGTGGAGCTTCAGCAAAACCGAGGGCAAAACGATGTGGAATATAGTTAAAACCTTCTACTGCCAGCGGGCCGCCAGGTAGGTTCTGTAGACCAAACTCAATCATATCCAGTGAGTTGAATACTTCGCGGATACGTACTTTTAAACGCGAATAGACGTCATTTCCTGTTTCGCTGTACAGCTCAAAGGGCAATTTTGCGTAACCTGCATAAGGGTGATCCTGACGCATATCCCGGCGGTGACCACTGCCACGAACCATCGGACCGACGTTGCTGAAATCACGTGCAACCTGGGGTTCGAGTATGCCGACACCGACACTGCGCTGTTCGGTATTGGGGGTACTGAGTAGGATATCGACCAGGTCGTTCAGATCCCGACGCATGCTACCGGCTAGCGCGATAGTGGCAATCATGTCGTCTTTGAGAATATCGCGGCGCATACCACCAATCAGATTCATGCCGTAGGTTTTGCGTGCGCCGGTAAGAATTTCTGCCATCTTCATCGACTGCTCTCTCACGCGGAAAAACTGCATAAAACCGGAGTCAAAGCCAACAAAGTGACAGGCCAGCCCAAGGTTGAGCAGGTGGCTGTGCAGACGTTCTACTTCTAGCAATATGGAGCGGATCATCTGAGCGCGTTCAGGGACCACAATCCCCATCGCATTTTCGACTGAAGAGGTATAGGCCACGCTGTGTGTAAAACCACAGATCCCGCAAACACGGTCTGAGAGAAACGTGACTTCGTTATAACCCATACGGGTTTCAGCCAGTTTTTCCATACCACGGTGGACGTAAAACAGGCGATAGTCGGCGTCGATAATGTCCTCGCCATCGACAAACAGCCGAAAATGTCCGGGTTCGTCAGAAGTGACGTGCAACGGACCAATTGGCACAATGTTACTGCTCTCTTTGGCTTTAGAAATAAACGGATAGGTTTCTTTATCGGTGGTAGGGGCAGGACGCTGACGATAATCCATCGCATCTTTACGCAGAGGGTATAAATCGTCCGGCCAGTCATCTGGCAGGACTAACCGACGTTCATCCGGTAACCCAACCGGGCGCAAACCGTACATATCACGGACTTCACGTTCACCCCAGACCGCAGCAGGTACACGCGGTGTCACTGAGGGAAATTCCAGTGAAACGGGATCAACTTCGGTGCGAACAGTTATCCAGCACTTTACCCCTTTCTCCATTGACAACACGTAGTACAGCGCGTAGTTACCACACAGTGTGCGTTCATCATTACCGAACAAGACAGAAAGCCAGCCACCTTGCTGGTAATACAGCCATTCGACCACTTCGGGCAACCAGTTTAGCCTGATGGTCACGGTCACTTGGGTGTCGGTCTGCCAGCTGCTTCCTAAAATGGCGGAGGGAAACTGCTTCGCGAGTGCAGCCAGGTACTCTTTACCAACCGGTTTTTGATTTAATGCGGTATTGAATTCATTCATTGCAAAGCCTCTTCCCGCCAGGCGAGATAAGAAAAATGTCAGGTCAGCCAGCAATCAGCGTTGAAACTAAACTCAGAGATGCCGGAGCCATTGCGAACATTGCTGTGATTATTTGGCACCCTGATCAGGTGTATCAAAGGTTGTCAGTCTGGTAGAAAAGACATTCATTGCATTCAGACGTTTTTGCTGACTGGCACTTTCAGCCAGACTGGCGGTGACCAGCGTGATAGCTTGAGTCGGGCAGGTTTTGATGCATGCCGGGCCATCTGGACTGAAACTACACAAATCGCATTTCACCGCCACCGCACGCACGCCGGTTACACAATCTAAGAACGGGCTGACAGCACGTGGTGGGCGTGGGGCAGGGAGTGCTTTTGACGTATTGCAATCGCGGGGAATATCCAGCGGTGTGCTGCCGGAGAAGGTAATGGCACCGAATGGACAAGCGAGCCCGCACAGTTTGCAGCTCACACACAGACTCTCATTCAGATAAATGGCGTCATTTTCACGAGTGATGGCATTGACTGGACACACTTGGGAGCAGGGAGCATCTTCACACTGGTGACACATCACTGGAGCGGAATCCAGCCGGTTTCTCATCACCTGTAAACGGGGTGCTGATTGTAAACCGTAGAGTTGGTGCTCCTGCGAACAGCTAGCCATACAGGTATTACAGCCGATACAAAGTTTCGGATCGGCTATCACATATTGATTCATGGCAGGTTTAACGCTCATGAAGTCTCCTCAGTATTTCATCAAAAGTGACGAAATCGGCACTTAATTTAATATTTCGACATTTATGTCGGAGCTGAACCTGGTGAAAATCGACGCTAAAATATTTATTTGTTGTCGCGACAATAATTTATTTCTGAATCAGCTCAGGCGTTGCTGAGTAATTTTTCGAGTTGTGAGTGAATAGGTTGATTACTTTTCAGAGAATCAAAAATACACTGATAAATAGAAGAAATTTTATTGAGGTAATGTTCCAGCACCGCATTTTTATCTTTAATATCTACGTGGTCATCCACCAAGCCTTCTTCACTTAACGTAGCGTGGGCAAATGTTTTAAAATCATGGGCTTCGCCGCTGTGTGCCATATTCAGGCTGTAAACGATATCCTGACTGTAGAAATCGTCGCTGAGATAGATGTTGACGGAAAAATAGTCAAACAGCGTAAAGCAGAGACCTTGGTCTTCGCCGCAACTAAACTCATGGTTTATCTTTTTATTTGAATGAGTTACGGCCTGTGTCAGGCTATTCTGATAGAGGGTCCATTGCGCTTTCAGATGGTTGTTTTTGCTGGCAATATAATCTGCCTTCGTGGTCAGATCGCTAAGAGTACTCATTGTTATTACCCGTAATTAAATGATGTGCCGGTGCCTTTTTTTATTCGTCGGGACGCAGAAAGTGACGACAAAAACAGGGTGCATATCATACTGCTGGCATAAAACGTGCCAGTTTCTTTTTTTATTCAATAATCTATTTATTATTAATAAGTTAAATGTTTATTTATTTATTTGGCTGACACATTGAAAAACTGAATGACATGTCGATGACACTTTATTTCGACATATATGATGGATGGCATGTGACGGTGTTATTCAGACTCACCATTAATTCTGGCACTAATATTGCTTCTGACTTCTCCATATTCTCTTTATTGCTCTCCTACTGGGGATAAATAATGCACGAGATCACGTTGTGTCAGAATGCAGTCGAAATAATGCAGCAGTTTGGACAGCAAAATAATGCCAAAAAAATTACTGCGGTATGGATGGAAATTGGCGCCTTTTCCTGCGTAGAACCGGAGGCGGTGCAATTTTGCTTCGAACTGGCGTGCCGCGAAACACTTGCTGAAGGTTGTGAATTACACCTTGAGACACCACGCGCCGAAAGCTGGTGCTATCACTGCCTGCAGGAAATCACCTTACTCAGCCCAAGTGTGTTGTTGTGCCCACAATGCGGCGGACGAGATGTGCGGGTTATAGCCGATGACGGCATGAAAATTAAACGAATCGAAATCGAATAATGGGTAGCCATTTTACCCAGGGAGAAAGTTATGTGTAGTACCTGCGGTTGTGCCAGTGGTGAGCTTCGTATCGAAGGTGTCAGTACTGACCATATTCATCATCATTCCCACGAACATTCGCATGCGAGTAGCCACGGTCTACCCTATGCGCCGCGCCGTCTGGTTGATATCGAAATGGACGTGCTGGCGAAAAATAACCATATTGCCTCACACAATCGCGAGCATTTTGCGGCGGCGGGTATTCTGGCATTGAATCTGGTGTCCAGCCCAGGCTCTGGTAAAACCACCTTGCTGACCAGCACCTTGACGTGCGTAGCCTCAGACGTTGACTGTGCGGTTATCGAAGGTGACCAGCAAACGACAAATGATGCCGACCGTATCCGTGCCACGGGCGTGCCCGCGATTCAGGTCAATACTGGCAAAGGCTGTCATTTGGATGCACAGATGATCCACGATGCTCTGCATCAGTTAACGCCAAATAATAACAGCCTGCTGTTTATCGAAAATGTCGGTAACTTGGTTTGTCCGGCTAGTTTTGATCTTGGCGAACGGCATAAAGTGGCGGTGTTATCTGTCACTGAGGGTGAGGATAAGCCACTGAAATATCCTCATATGTTTGCAGCATCAAGCCTGATGATCCTCAATAAAATTGATCTGCTGCCCTATGTCAATTTTGATGTCGAAACGTGTATTGCCAATGCGCGGCAGGTCAATCCCCAGATTGAGGTGATCCAGCTGTCAGCGACGACCGGAGAGGGCATGGATTTGTGGCTGGCATGGTTGGAGCAACAACTATGTGCATAGGCATTCCGGGGCAAATTGTTGCCCTGCATGAACAGCAATCCAGTAATGCCTGGGCTGAAGTCTGTGGATTACGGCGTGAAGTGAACATTGCGCTGGTGTGTGAGGGGGAACCTGAAGCGCTGATTGGCTGTTGGGTGTTAATTCACGTTGGATTTGCCCTCAGTCGATTAGATGAACAGGAGGCCCTGGAAACCCTGGCTGCACTGCATGCTATGGAGGAAGTAGAGGCTGATGTTGCCCTGTTCCTCAGGGCTGGGGAGGCACGATAATGCGTTTTGTTGATGAATTCCGCGACCCGCAACTGGCGAAAACGTTGATTGAACGGTTACATCAGCGAGCGGCATTACTGCCCTATAGCGCTAATAAACCGATGCAGATTATGGAGGTCTGTGGCGGTCATACACATGCTATTTTTAAATTTGGTCTCGATAAACTACTGCCGCCGCAGCTGGAGTTTATCCATGGGCCGGGTTGCCCGGTGTGCGTGTTACCGATGGGGCGTATTGATGCTTGCTGTGAAATTGCCGCCCATCCAGAAGTGATTTTTTGTACCTTTGGTGACGCCTTGCGAGTGCCAGGAAAACAAGGCTCCCTGATACAGGCCCGTGAACACGGAGCGGATATCCGTGTGGTGTATTCCCCGCTCGATGCGCTGAAACTGGCACGTGAAAATCCAGAGCGGCAAGTGGTCTTTTTCGCATTGGGTTTTGAAACAACAATGCCCGTCACGGCAGTCACCCTGCAACAGGCGCGGCACGAAGGTCTGACTAATTTCAGTGTTTTTTGCCAGCATATAAGCCTGATGCCGACCCTACGAAGCCTGCTTTCGCAGGATGATGTACGGATTGACGCTTTCCTCGCTCCTGGTCACGTCAGTATGATAACGGGCATTGCTCCCTATGATTTTATCACTGAAGAATTTGGCAAACCCTTAGTGATCAGTGGCTTTGAACCACTTGATATGCTGCAAAGTGTGCTGATGCTGGTGGATCAAATTTGTGAGGCATCATGTAAAACGGAAAACCAATACCGTCGCGTAGTTCCCCAAGAGGGTAACCCGCTGGCACAAGATGCGATACGTGAGGTATTTACGCTTTCTGGAAGCAGTGAGTGGCGTGGGCTAGGATTAATTGAAGAGTCGGGTATTTCCCTGGCCGCAGCCTACGCCTCGTTTGATGCTGAGCGACGTTTCCGCCCTCAAACACAATCCGTTGCTGATGATCCGCGATCCCGTTGCGGTGAAGTGTTGACTGGCCGCTGCAAACCGCATGAATGCCCGTTGTTTGGTACCGGCTGTACGCCGCATAACGCATTTGGCGCGCTGATGGTCTCCTCTGAAGGAGCCTGCGCGGCATGGTATCAATACCGCCATCAGGCAGAGTCTGTCGCGGATAGACCACAACCCACGTGCCAACAACAGAAGGTGAGTCAGGATGAATACTAGCAAACAAGTTATCACCATGGCGCATGGCAGCGGTGGACGTGCTATGCAGCAGATTATTGAACATATGTTCCTCAGTGCGTTTGATAATCCGTGGCTTAATGAACGAGAAGATGGTGCGCGGTTGTCTATTGCCAGCCTCAGTGCGCAGGGCGACAGACTGGCGTTTACCACTGACAGTTACGTGATTGATCCTATTTTTTTCCCTGGCGGTAATATCGGTAAACTGGCGGTGTGCGGAACCGCTAACGACCTGGCTGTGAGCGGCGCAACTCCAGCCTACCTGTCCTGTGGGTTTATCCTTGAGGAAGGTTTGCCACTTGATGACTTGCAGAAAATTGTTAACGCCATGGCACAGACTGCACGCGATGCCGGTATAGCGATAGTGACCGGTGACACGAAAGTGGTACAGCGTGGTGCCGCCGATAAAATATTTATCAATACTGCCGGAATAGGTGTGATCCCAACGAAGGTGAACTGGGCTGCCAGCACCCTTAAAGCGGGTGATAAAGTGATAGTCAGCGGTACGCTTGGCGACCATGGTGCCACTATTCTGAATCTGCGCGAAAATTTGGGAATGGATTTAGGCGTAGAAAGCGATTGTGCCGTGCTGGCACCGATGATTGCTCCTCTACGCGCACAGGCAGGAGTACATGCTCTGCGTGATGCTACACGTGGTGGGGTGAATGCAATTTTGCATGAGTTCAGTGCGGCCAGTGGGCTGGGTATTTGTATCGATGAAAATGCCTTGCCAGTAAAACCGGCAGTACGTGGAATTTGTGAATTACTGGGGTTAGAACCGCTGAATTTTGCCAACGAAGGGAAACTGGTGGCAGTGGTTACTGCTGAGGCAGAAGACGCAGTCCTGAATTTATTACGAAGCCACCCGCTAGGCGTTGATGCCGTGACGATAGGTGAGGTGACAGAAAACCCGCAAGTGTGTTTACGCGGGACTTTAGGCATTTCTCGTCAGTTGATGTTACCCCATGCGGAACCTTTACCTCGTATTTGTTGATCTTGTCAGGGGCTCGACTACGTTGAAAGGAGTACACTTTTTTCAGCGTCCCAATTTTGAAACAGCTTGTTTCCAATAATCGATGTTATTCAGAGCAAACACTATGCAGAGTGCCACCATGAGCGTCACAAAACACAAAGGATTACTGGAGCTGGCGCGTACACTGTTACAGCAACAGAGTATGACGTCACTGCTGGAAACGCTGACTCAGGTCATCCAGACTGCAGGCATTGCAGAATCCGTGACCCTGGTTCTGTTCGACGACAATAGTGCTCGCGTCAGTTTTTATGGTATCGATGCACAACATCAGCCCGTGACCTACGAAGATGAAACCTTGCTAGCCGGTGGGCCAGTACATACCCTGCGCGCACATCCTAAAGCATCGGTCTGGAGCTGGGAGGCGCTGCATTTTCGCTATCCGCAACTGGCGGCACTGAAACTCTACCCGGAGTTTACTGACTATTGCATGGTGCCTTTGCGGATCTCTACCCGTGTACTGGGGGGCTGTGAGTTCATGCGTCAGAGTGGAATACCATTCAGTCAGGAAGACCAGAATGGTTTGTATGAACTCTGCTTACTGACGGCCATCGCCGTAGAACAAATCCAGCTGCGCGAAAATGCGTTGCACCAGCAGTCAATGCTGCGCCACGAACGTGATGATTTTCGTATTTTGGTTGATATCACTAACGCGGTCTTGTCGAAACGCGATCTCGATGAACTGACCGGTGAAATCGCTAAGAGTATCCATCATTTCTTTCACATTAATGCTATCAGTATTGTGTTGTGTGATGTTGATAAAGAGAGTGAACAGGCTAATGTTTACTCGACGCATTACCTGCCGACACATATCGCGGAGCGCGAACAGTCACGTATGATACTTGATGGCTCGCTGGAACAGCAGGTGATGAAAAATGGGAAAATGCTACTTACCAACGTGAAGTCTGGTGAAGGGCTTGACGATGATGGCAGTAAGTTTTTCAATCGTCTATGGCGGGATCAGACCAAAACTCTGTGCCTGCTTCCCCTGTGTTTTGGCCACAAAACATTGGGTGTTCTTGAACTGGCTCGCTGCCAGCCAGATAATTTTAATGCCGCCAACTTGCGGGTATTACAGCAAATTGCCGCCCGTATTGCGATTGCAGTAGATAACGCCCTGGCCTACCAGGAAATTAAAAGCCTCAAGGAAAAGTTACAGCACGAAAACCTCTACCTTACCGAGCAAATCAACGGTAATAACCCGAACTTCAGCGATATTGTTGGCCGCAGTTCCAGTATGTCGGCGGTACTGAAACAGGTTGAGATCGTGGCGAAAAGTGACTGTACAGTGCTTATTCTTGGCGAAACCGGAACCGGCAAAGAACTGATTGCCCGGGCAATACATGATCTGGGCGATCGCCGTAATCAGCGCATGGTTAAAATGAACTGTGCGGCTATGCCTGCCGGATTAATGGAAAGTGATTTATTTGGCCATGAAAAAGGGTCATTTACCGGCGCGACCACTCAGCGCATGGGCCGTTTTGAACTGGCCGATAAAAGTACCTTATTCCTTGATGAAGTCGGTGAAATTCCCATTGAGCTGCAACCTAAACTGTTGCGTATTCTTCAAGAGCAAGAATTTGAACGTGTTGGTGGCAGCAAACTGATTTCAGTGGATGTGCGCATCGTTGCAGCGACAAACAGGGATCTGAGCCAGATGGTGGCGGATAAAGAGTTTCGTAGTGACCTCTATTATCGGCTGAACGTTTTCCCAATTGTGATCCCGCCATTGCGTGAGCGTCCTGAAGATATTCCCCAACTGGTGAAGTTTCTCACCTATAAAATCGCCAAACGCATGAAACGCACTATCGACAGTATTCCATCAGAAACGCTTCGTCTACTGAGTCGCATGCCGTGGCCGGGCAATGTCCGTGAACTGGAAAATGTTATTGAACGAGCGGTTCTTTTGACTCGCGGAACGGTGCTAGATTTGCAACTTCCAGAAATAAAATACCCGCTAAGCATCGTGCCTTCAGCTCCAGCCCCGATGCTGCACGATGATGATGAACGTGAGCATATTATTCAGGTGTTAAAAGAAACGAACGGTGTTGTGGCCGGGCCTCGTGGGGCAGCACAGCGTCTTGGATTAAAACGCACCACCTTATTATCAAGAATGAAAAAATTGGGTATTACAGTAAATTAGCTATTTATTCTCTACCCGTTATATTTTCAAGTTGCCCGGAGATTGCGACAGGGAGGACAGCCGAATGGCATAGCTTGTCTATGTCTGTCGACTGTCTGAACTTATGACCTACAAGCAACTAATATTTTTATATTAATTACAGCATGTTCAATATCAGCCCAACCTTAAAATCTATAGATTTTCTACCCATCATACTTTAAGTCGCTTGGGCGCTGCTGCAGTGAGGACAGCCGAATCACATAGTGTATCTATGCTCATCGACTGTTTTCACTTTGCGCCTACAATCAGCTCGAATTATTTAGTGTATATCATCTACAGTCATTAATTTAATGCTAATAATTCTCATTATCAAAATATTTTATCTTTTTTTGAGTCAATGTTATGATTTTTTTGTGAAGAAATAATTACAAAATATTACACTTATCGTAATTAATCTTCATATTTGGGCTTTTCTATGTTGTATCCCCACTCGGTGAGGTTTTTACTGCTACTTACTTGTCTGATATCGACAAGTCTGTCTGGTGCTCCGCTTGGACCCGCGGCTCAGAATACCATTGAGCAACAGCAGAAGGCCTTGCTGGAGCAGGCACAACAGCAGCGCGATATTCTGCGTAATTCCTCATCAGTCCCCTCACTCCCGGAAACCACCCTGCCCGAAAACACCGGTGATTGTCTGATAATTCAGCACATTCAGTTACTGAACGTCACCGTACTTCCGACCTCCACCCGGCGTAAACTGACGGTTATTCCGAAAGAAGGCTGTATGACGCTGCAGGATATCCAGCTACGGGTACGGGATATCACCCAGGATTATCTTTCTCGGGGATTTATTACCTCACAGGCCTGGTTGCCAGAGCAGGATATCTCCGGGGGCGAGCTGATTATTGCCGTTACGGAAGGAAAGGTGGAAAGCATCAGCCTTGAGGGGCATCAGGAGAACGCCCTTAAGATGGCATTTCCACAAATGGAAGGGAAAATCCTCAATCTGCGTGATATTGAGCAAGGGCTGGAGCAACTGAACCGCATGAACTCCAGGCAACTGACGATTGATATTTTACCCGGCAGTCGCGAGGGGTTTTCCCGTATCAAACTGGTGCCTGTCAGCCAGCATTTTCCCGTCAGCCTGAATATGAGCCTGGATAATAGCGGCCAGAAAAGTACTGGCAGAGGACAAATGAATGGTCAGCTGACCGTTGATAATCCCCTTCATCTCGCCGACCAGTGGACGCTCGCCGCGGGAAGAGACAGTGAGTTTCACCAGGACAGACGCAGTCGCAGCCTGCAGGCCGGCGTTTCGGTACCTTACGGATACTGGCTATTCAACGCGCAGTATAGCTGGTCTGATTTCTATCAGACACTTGCGGTCGGTGGCTCCCCGGCTAACTGGCGCTATCAGGGTACTGTGCAGTCCCAGCGCCTCGCCGCCAGCCGGACATTGCTGCGTGACGGCAAACAGCGTCTGGTGCTGGATATGGCTCTGTCCCGCAGGAAAACAGAAAACCGTCTTGGTGGAGTGCGCCTGGAGGTCAGTAGCCCGACGCTGAGCAGTGTCACTGCCGGATTAAGCTATAGCCGCAGCCTCGCTGGCGGTTATCTGACGTTCGCGCCGTCCTTTTCGCGCGGCCTGGCTGTTGGCGGCGCAGCCTCCGATGACCGGGCTTATTCTGACCTGCCGCGCAGTGAATTCCGCCGTCTTAGCGCCAGTGGTAGCTGGTTTTACCCGCTAACTCCCTCGCTTTACTGGCTGACTTCAGCCTACGGACAAACCTCGCCCGATAACCTCTACTCCAGTGAGCGGCTGTCGGTGGGCGGGCAATACTCGGTAAGAGGGTTTAAAGAGCAGTATTTGTCGGGTAACCGTGGGGGCTACTGGCGAAATGAACTGAACCAGCAGCTTCTGACTCTTCCGTTTACTGGCGGCATGCTGTCAGCAACCGGTGCGGTGGATATCGGACATGTCGTCAGCCAGAAAGCCATCGCCGATGGCGGCACGCTGGCCGGGGCCTCTCTCGGTCTGGGGTTGAGTGGAAAACTATTCTCGCAGTCACTGACAGTGGGTATCCCGCTGTCCTGGCCGGGTTCCCTTAACCCGGATAAACACGTGGTTTACTGGCAGGCCACGGTTTCACTTTAACTGCCGGCACACAGCAGGAGCCTCTGGGGCTCCGTTATACAGGACGTTCAGATATGGATAGACTCACCCACCCGTTGTCTCGGTGCGCTAGCTGGTTGTTAATATACCTTACAGCTGCACAGCCTTTACATCCCGCTATCGCAGCAGGTATCACCGCTGCTAATGGCAATACCCAGGTCGTGATGGCGCCGGGCAATATTCCGGTAATCAACATCGCTCCCCCTAATGCCGCAGGAATATCGCATAACACCTACAAAGACTTTAATGTTGATGCCCCCGGCGCGGTGTTAAATAACGCCACGCAGAACGGTAAATCTCAGCTGGGTGTCGCCGTTAATGGCAATACCCGACTGAATGGCAAACCGGCTGAGCTGATTATCAATGAGGTGACCAGCGGCAACCGCTCTGAGCTGAAAGGCAAGCTGGAAGTCTTTGGCAATAAAGCGGGCGTGATGATTGCTAACCCGAACGGGATCACCTGCGACGGATGCGGCTTTATCAATACCCCTTCAGTGACCCTGACTACCGGCAAACCGCAGTTTGACAAACAAGGGGCACTTGATGCACTTGAGGTCAAAAAAGGGGCAGTGATTATCGGCGGTAAAGGCCTGGATGGCGCCAGTACCGAATATGTTGATGTCATCAGCCGGGCCTCCGAGCTTAATGGTAAAATTACGGCGCGTAATATCTCTCTGATGCAGGGAGCGAATCGTCTCAGTTATAAGGATGGTACGCTAACAACTATAGTCGGTGACGGCGCAAAACCGCAATTGGCTGTCGATACCAAAGCGCTCGGTGGTATGTATGCTAACAAAATTCGATTGGTCGCTAGTGAAGAGGGCGTAGGGGTTAATCTGGCTAACCTGACTTCGACACAACAAGGTATTACACTGAGTGTCAAGGGAAAAATTCAACTAGGCAATACTGCTGCTAACACTGACCTGAATATTTTTGCTAAGCAGACCGATATTATAAAAGATGCAACTGTTAAAAGTGGTCGGGACATTACCATTACCAGTACGTTGCTGAATAATAATGGTGTACTGAGTGCTGGGAAGGATATGCGTTTGTTTAACGATAATCTGACAAACACACAGGCAACGATCCAGGCGAATGATAATTTATGGATTCAAAAAGATGCAGCAGGTAATAAAGGCATTAAGGTAGATAACCGTTCAGGAATGATAAAAACCGTTTCCGGAGATTTGGTCATCCGTACAGGGCTGCTGGATAATGTGCGAGATAAAATTATTGTGCAGGAGAAAGAGATTCTTCCTGATACAGCACTAATTAATCCCTATATTGGCAGCGGTTTTGAGCTTCGCCCACCCCTACCAGGAACAGAAACTCCTTTTGTTTATAAGGGGGAGTTTGACTCAACGATAAGTAAAAAGTGGTTTGGAAATATTAATTTATATGAAACAAATCAACTGCATACGTCTACGAGAAATGTAGACTTCTCCATATTGAGTCCGGTATCAAATATTTCATCATCTAAGCATTTATATATTAATTCAGATGAAGTGAATAATATATCAAGCGTTATACATGCTAGTGGTGATATTATTATGACGGGGAATAATCTTAAAAATCAAACTTCTATCACATCATCAAAAGAACGTTATGAGGTTTTAAAACTTGAACGAGAAAATATTTATAGTGATTTTTTCACTGCAGCTAATATAGAAAAACTTAAGAAACTTAAGGTATACAACTCACACATTAGACGTCCTGTCGGTTTTACTCTTGACAAGAAAATAGAAAATTTCATTGTCAATGATGTGTTATTAGGAACAATAAATGCTGGCGGTAATATTATTGCAGATTTCAAGGGTGATATTACTCTTAATAATAGCTATAAAAATATAGGAGATGCAAATAAAGTAAGCTCCCTTGAAAAAATAGGTAGTTCAGTGTCAGCTAAAGGTATCACTCTTCATGCTGGAAATATAAATAGTGAACATAGTTTAAATGCCTCTAACGATATTACTATTATTGCAGAAAAAAATATAAATATGGTAGGTGGTCAGTTGGCGGCTGGGGGTATAATATCAGCAATGGCAGGTGACAGTATTGATATAAAACAAAGTAACCTGACAGGAAGGAACGTAGATTTACAAACGCGTACTGGTGATATAAATATTTATTCCGATATATTGACTAATTACGTTAATGCGAATGGTATTCGTCAGTTGAGTCAAATTAATGTATCTGATTCATTGTCTATCTATGCAGCTAAAAACCTTGGATTATCAAGTGTCCTTTTCAAGGATAATATAAATACTATATTAACTGCAGGCCAAAATCTCAGTATTAAGAGTGATGATATCTTTCTGTTATTAGAACGACCAACTTTTGAAAAATACAATTCTGAAAAACAAGTGTATTTTAATGATAAATTAAAACAACTCAGCTCTATGAATGCCAGTAACGATATTACGCTTAATGCAGGGAAGGTAATTGATATTTCCGGGATGAATATAAACGCCAAGGGTAATATAAGCGTAACTTCGGGAGAAGATATTAATCTTAACCCTAAATTACTGGCTACTATTCCAGAGTCTCTTTTCCCAGAATCACGACAGGCTGAACTAAGTACTCGTCTTGGTGCAGGAAAAAATTTACTCATCTCCAGTGGTAAAGATTTACTGGCTCAATCAGCTGATATAGCGGCTTTAGGTAATACAACTCTGTTGGCAGGAAATAATCTAAACCTTCTGGCAACGGCTTATTCTGCTATTGATAATGGAAATGATAATAATAAAGACGATCGCTATGTTACTGCGCGTGTACATGCAGGAAAAAAACTGGCACTAGCAGCAAATGGTGATTTCATCACGTATGGTACAGATTTCACTTCCGGTAGCGATATGACTCTCAGTTCCGGTGGAAAAATGGTACTGAATGCGGTTAGCAACCATATCTATCGTGAAGGTGGAAATGAATACAGCGAAACGGTGACACAGAAAAACACTACTCTTAACAGCGGCGGTGTTATGACCCTGCTTTCTAACGGCAGTATTCTGTTTCAGGCCACACAACTTATTGCTAAAGGTGCATTAGATGTAGCGGCAAAGGGGGGATTTCTCTATGCCCAGGCCATGGAAGAGTCAAGTCGTTACGAAAAAACTACCACCAAACGTAAGTGGTATGGCAAGAAAACTACTATTCGTCAAACGAGTCATAATGTGACGAATAAAGTGACTGAGTTTATCGCAGGCGGTGATATTAATCTGTTAAGTCGCGATGACAGCACCTATGAAGCCAGTAAAATTAATGCGGGAAAAAATGCCAGGTTGACCAGTACCAACGGTAAGGTCAATTTTAAAGCGGTTAAAAATACGGCATTTGAGCAAACTATTACTACTTCGAAAGGATTCTTCATCAAGAATGCAGATAAAGGTTATACCAAAGATACTTGGTTGCTGCCGATCATCTATGTCGGAGGGCAACTTACCGTTGATACAGCCGCCGGTGTAAATACTGATATAAAAGCTAAAAATGCTCAGGCTTTACAAAATATATTGCTGACATTAGGTGATACGCCTGGTACAGCTTGGTTAAAAGACCTCAGCACGCGCAAAGATGTACAGTGGTCAAAAGTACAGGATGCCTACAGCAGCTGGAACCATACAACTAAAAGTTTGAATCCGGTTGTGGGGGCAGTAATCGCTATCGCTGTAGCGGCAGCTACGGCAGGTTCTGGATTAGCAGCCTATGGGGCGAATTTGGCTGCAGGAACGGTAGGTAGTACGAGTGCGGCGGTCACTGCAGCAACTTATGGAGCAGCTTTTTCTGGTATCACAGCAATCACCTCGCAGGCTGCCGTGGCGTTGATTGATAATCAAGGTAATATAACCAAAACACTGGAAGCATTGAGTAGCAGCCATTCAGTTAAATCGATCATTAGTTCTATGGTTGTAAGCGGTGCGTTATCCGGGTTTGATTCTGTAATGGGATTTGATAAAGCGCTTGGTGGAACAGCAAGCAATGCAAAGTTACCATTACTGAGTAATGGTGACTGGAGTAAGATAGCTCAGCGTGTCGCAGGTCAGTCTATTATAAGTTCTAGTCTGAGTACGACCATCAATGGTGGAAATTTTAAAGATAACTTTACCACTGCATTATTGGCTAATGTCGGGAATCAGTTTCAAGCTGAAGGTGCCTATTTGATAGGAGATAACGGCACTGTACTTACTGATTCAGGCAAGATACTCAGCCATGCTGTTGTAGCAAGTATTGCCGCTGAAATTGGCGGTGGAAATGGTAAAGGTGCAGCTGTCGGTGCATTAGCTGCTGAACTTGCTGCCATAATAATGTATCCCACTCTGTTTAAACCTAAATATGATGCGGATATTACTACTCAGATCTCAGATACATTGAATGCTATGCAACAAAGAGAAACTAATGAACAATTTGCCAGATTTATTGGTTCATTAGCAGGGGCATTTGCAACGAATAATGCTTCAGGAGTATATAGTGCAGCAGATGCTGCTGAATTAATTTACCGCTATAATTTCGATGAACATTTGCTTGAACCAATGGCTGACGCTATTAATGCAGAATTTCAAGCAGCATTGAACGGAGATAAAGCAGCACAAAAGCGCATAGATGACAAAATGGAAGTGGTCTATCTGATGATTGATATGATGCCTGTAGTAGGGACTGTTCATTCATTTGCTAATGCTGAAACACGACTGGATTATGCACTGGCTGCGATATCTGTAATTCCTGGAGCAGGCGCCGCACTCAAAAATGCAGCAAAAATAGCGCAGAAGCTTCGTAGTGAAGGCAAAGTTAGTGAGGCGATTCTTACTATTAATAAGTTTGAAAGCGAGATTGCTTTACTTCGCCGACCAACTTGGCGTCAATCTGAGGTTGATGTAGGTAAAGCTTTAGGACGTGAGTGGCGTGATCAGGTTAGTTATAAGAATGGATCTATTGTTTCTCATGGAACTAATGGTAGTGTGAGACCAGACTTTGTTTTGGGAAATATGGTTTCAGTAGAGGTTAAAAATTATAATATAACGAGCAATCTCCCTAACTTGATTCGTGTTGTTTCAGAACAGGCTATCTCACGTGCTGCTAACTTACCTGAGGGGATGGTACAGCAAGTCTATATAGATGTCAGAGGGCAGATCTTGACTCAAGATATTCGAGAGAAAATAATTGATGGGATTTTCAGTAAGTCAAATGGTATTATAAAACCCACACATATAAGGTTTATGGAAAAATGAAAAAAATTGGAGTTTTAGGTACATCAACTATATTTGAATTAGGTACCTCTGAGGACATTGATCTTTTTTTTACGGCAGTATCGAGAGTTCTTGAACAAGATCGCTGGGGAAAGCATTATCCTGTGGTAATGTTGAAACTCTATAAAAAAACACTTGATCTTGATGAGATCAAAGAAGCTAAAGTAGAAATTGATGAGATTCAATTAAAATTTTCCCAGATTCCTCTGGATAGTACAATTTCTTCCAAATTAGATATTGATATGAATAAAACATCTTGGAATATTCATGCAACTGATTTAGGCGATTTTTTTGATAATTTTTTCAAGGCATTTAATACAGCATATAGCATGACTCTTTCATTGAATAATAAGTATGGAGAGTATTCTCCTATGCTTTTAGGAGGAACTTCAATAGGACATGCAACAGAAGATACTATGAGACCTATTGAGGAATATAACAAACTATCAGATAGTGATTTACCTTTCTGGAAAAGATAGATACCTAGTTCATATTCCCCTACCTCCTTCTTTGTAAGGAGTAGGGGTTAATACATAGTAAGTGTTAGTATACTAGATAACTTAATTTATTTAATCTATATGTTTTTTCTTGGATAGAGCTTACTAGGTATATCTGATTCATCATTCCAATCAGTGGGTTATACTATTATTTTTTCTCACATCTATTGGCTTCTAATCACAAGGAATGCTGGCAGTAGTGCTATTTTTAGTTTGGATTACAGCTTAATGAATCATGAATCTTGTAGGTGAAAAGTATATAATAGGAACAATATCACTGCTTAAATGATCTATAGGATACTGAATGTTCACTCCTGAATTTGTGAATGAAGAAATTGGTGAGTTCGTCCTTATTGCCAACCATTGTCTGGAATCGCCAGAGTCTGTACGTCTCAGTATTGATTATAATATGGCCAGAATTAATTATGGTCTTTCCCAGCTGCCGACTCATATTCGGAATTGCCGTATTTTGTATGATGTTCGCGGCCAATCATTCTCCGATTCCGTCATCAATGATATCAAGCAGTTCTTTAGAGATATCGCAATAGTGGAGTTTAGACTTTAATGGGTATTCAGCTTATCGTTAAAGCAGACCGCAATCTAATTGAAAATGCACTTGGTGATCTATACTCAGATTGTGAAATATTTCCTATTTCATCTGGCATTTTCGGTTTATCCATTCCGGTAAGTATCATAGCCAAGGTAGGAGAAGACAAGATTTTTGAAAAACTTGAAAAAATGGAGAGGTTTTCGCTGTGGCTGGGTCAATGGCAAAAGTAAAATCTAGTATTGTCCACTCCCCATTATCAGAGACCGTCCCGATTAGAGTTTTCTAACTTGATCTCCCCCCAATATCTGTACCAGGCTAAATCAGAGATCCGGACCTTTTTGATGACTTCGGGCAAATTCTGCCGGAGTCAGGTTATTTAATGAAGAATGCGGGCGAAAATTATTATACTCCTGCCGCCAGTGTTCAATTTTCTCCTGAGCATCTTCCAGGGAAAGGAAACAATGTACGTTCAGACATTCATCCCACAGGCTGCCATTAAATGACTCGATAAAGGCATTATCTGTGGCTTCCCGGGGCGTGAGAAGTCTATCGTGACCCTGTGTTCATATGCCCACCGGCCCATCGATTTCGAGACAAATTCACTATCGTTTTCTGTCTGCAGCCTTTTGCTTAATGTTAATTAGCGCTTGCAGCATTCTGCCGAATGCGCCGCTTTATCGCGCCGTGGCCTGCGCTCATCGCATCCCGGCGTAAACATAATCCTCGCCGGGCTGTAAGGGGCAACGCCGTTTCTCGTGCCGCGTCACGACGTTGCAGCTGAACCCTGCTCATTCCTCCTCGTACACCTCTTTGCCGTTTAAGTCCCTTCGCCTGGGCTGAGACAAGCACAATCCGTATTGATGTCCAGGGACGGCAAGCCTTTCGCCATAAATTTGTTTCCGGCCATTTCGCAAGCTTCATTAGACCGGAAAAAATTTCCCGCTCACGCCCGGACATCTGCACCGGCTCGTGCTGGTTTACGCCCTTGCGGCGAGGGTTCTCAAACGGGTGAAGGATACAACACCGGGAACAAACCAGCAGGTTTCCGCAAACATCAAAACCGCGGCTCCCGAAACTCAACGGGTGATGGTTTTAAAAACCAACAGCAGGCGTTAACGAAGCCCTGACAGAGATCCAGAGGGGGGACAGGAGACAGGCAGTAAGTAGTAAAAAACTGCCCTGTCGGAGCACCATCCACAGGGTGATACGGTCACTTACAACAATGAGGTATCAAATATGTCAGTAAAAGAGTCCAAAGCAAAAACAGTCAAAAAGGTTACCCAAAAGGACAATATTCCGGAGGTTTCCGCAGAGCTGGAATCCGTTCTGGAAGCAGCAGAAGTCCGTATGACCTCATTTTCCCGCCTGTTTATCGGAGAGCTGAACAGTCGTCTGATCCCCCATTCGCCGGAAGAAATTCAGGGGTATGCCGACAGCATTCAGGCGGTGGGGTTGTTGCAGAACCTGGTTGTGGTTGTTGTAGTGGCATAGTTAATTTGGCCACTACAATTTAGAATTAAATACGGACTATTACTGTGAATTTAATGATTCTGTTGGCGCAGATAAATTACCCACCAGGTAATGCCCACCAGTACCCCACCGCCAATAATATTCCCTATAGTTACCGGAATTAAATTATCAGTAATAAACTGTGAGATATTGAGTGCTGGAAAAGCATCAGGGCTTTGGTGTATCTGTGACCAGAAGGTATCAGGTGCAAAATTACGAATAACGACGGCTAAAGGAATAAGGAACATATTGGCAATACTGTGCTCAAATCCCCCGCAGACAAAGATACTTATGGGTAGTAACATGGCGAACATTTTATCCAGTAAAGTATGGCCTGAATAACTTAACCATACCGCCAGGCAGACCATCATATTAGCAAGGGTACCAAGGCAAACTGCCTCAAGGAAGGTATGGTGCATTTTATGATCAGCGGTCAGTAATACATTTAATCCCCATTGACCCTCACCTGACATAATTTGCCCGGAATACCACATCAGAGCGACAAAAAATATTGCCCCGATAAGATTACCAATATAAACGATAAACCAGTTTATCATCAGTGCTGACCATGAAATCAGGCCGCTGGCTTTTGCCATCACAGTAAGCACAGTGGAGGTAAACAGATCCGCACCACCGACTACAACAAGGATCAATCCAAGGGTAAAGCAGATGCCACCGAGAAATTTAACCGGCGCGGTAGCAGGAGTGGGGCCGCTGGTTACGGTGATATAGGCAACAAAACCAATTGAAATAAAGATACCGGCAGTAATGGCCAGGAAAAAGGATAATGATTTCTTTTTCTTGGTTTTATAGAGACCGACCTGTTCAGCTATTTTTGCCATTTCTGGAGGGAGGCGCAGATCAAAAGAATTTTCACTACTCATAATAACTCCTGCATTTTCTTGGTGGGGCATTTTGCACTGCGGATTAATATCGCTATATTAACTTTTAATTCATGGTCAAAATATCGATCCAGGTATCAAAAATAGACTTCAAATAAATGGTTTTTATTTTATCGGGAATTTAAGTCTGAAGCGGAAATTCATTAATGAAATTGAGATGGGAATTATTGATCTGCCAGGATGGATAATAAGTGCAGTTATTAAAAATAACTAAATTAATATTATTAATATACCTTTGTCATTAATTGATGGTTATCACGTACTATCACAAGAAATATCTAACGCACTGGCGTTAGATATCTCATGCTTAATGATTGACGATTTATTTAACCGTTATTTTTCTATTCCTTGTAAGCTATTAATCGCAGTATTTTCCACCGTCACTGCGCTTTCTGAACCCGCAGCCCACGGCCAGTTAAAATGCGGGGAAGCGGTAGACTGGTCATTTTGCAGCACCACCGAGGCGGCATTTTCGAGAATATGGACCACAGGCTGTGGAATATGCGTTCCCATCACCAGCATCAGTACCAGCAAAATAGCCATCGGCAGCGTAGTCAGGATCCCCAGCTCACCTTTACGAACCGGCTCTGGTGCTTTACCGAACAGAACGGAACCTACCATACGTACCAGCCCGCCAAGAACCAGAGTTAACAGCAGCAACAGCACAATGGTCAGCCCGATATAGCCCGCGCTAAGACCGGCAACCACGGTCATAAATTCGCTGAGGAAGACGTTAAACGGCGGCATACCACCGAGACCCAGAGCGCCACCTGCGAGCAAGAGTGCCGAGAAAGGCATTATTTTTAGCATGCCCCTGGCCAGCGTCATATCACGGGTGCCGTATTTCAGTAAAACATTACCGGAACCACAGAACAGCAAGGTTTTACCCAGACTGTGGTTAAGGGTATGCAGCATGGCAGCGAGGATCCCCAGCGGGCCACCAATACCGAGGGCGACAGCGATAAGCCCCATATTTTCTACAGAAGAGTAGGCCAGTAGCCGTTTGATATCATTCTGTACCAGGATAAAGAACGCAGCGACAGCAACAGACAACATACCAAAGACTACCAGTAAGGTGCTGGTGAAATGATCGCCAATGGCCTGGCTGATGATAATATTGTAGCGAATGATAACCAGCAGTGCGCAGTTCAGTAGGGCGGCAGAAAGCAGCGCACTGACCGGACTCGGGGCTTCACTATGGGCATCAGGCAGCCAGGCATGCATTGGGAATAAACCCGTTTTGGTGCCAAAACCGATCAGTACAAAGACGAATGCGAGTTTCATCAAGGTGGGATCAAGTTCTGAGGCATGTTTCAGTACTTCGGTCCAAAAAATCGCATCGTCCGGGTTGGGGAGAAAAGTGGTGGCGTTGGCATACACCAGGATAGTGCCAAATAAACCAAAAGCGACCCCGACCGAACAAATGATGATGTATTTCCAGGCGGCTTCCAGAGATGAACGCTGGCTGTAAGTGCCCACCAGAAATACGGAACTCAACGTAGTCGCTTCAATGGCTGCCCACATCATAATCAGGTTGTTACTGGTGATAACCAGCAACATAGTGAAAATAAACAGATGGAAGAAGCCATAGTAGTTACACAGCCCATTCACGCTGATGGCACCATCATCAACCTCATGGCGCATATAACCGATAGAGTAGAGACCGGTGATAAAGCTAACAATTCCCAGAATGGCTAAGAACAGCGCAGTCAGACTGTCGAGATGCAGCCATTTATCAGCCACCAGCATATCGCCCTGCTGATAAATCAGTGTCACAACCCACAGGGACTCCGCCAGAATAGCGATAATCCCAATCGTATGAAGTGCTGTCGTCAGTGCGCGCGCGGCCTCACCAGCCAGACGGCAGGCAAAGTTAAGGATTGCGATACACAATGGTGTCAGCAGCAAAAATAGCAGTACGGATGTTGTACTCATTCCGTTACCCCTTAAGTGCTGTCAGTTGGTCGACACTCAAGGTATTGAGAGTGCGCCAGATTTTACGGGCGAGTACTGCCATGATGATGACAGCGAAAATAGCGTCAGTGGCGATACCAATTTCTACCAGTTCCGGGGCTTTGTTCGCGAGCAGAGCCAGGGTCAGGTGCGAACCGTTTTCCATCAGGCAGTAACCAAATACTTGCTTGAGGATGTTGCGCTGCGTAACGATACACAGTATTCCCAGCAGGAAATGACCGAGTGAGACGGCGAGTGCCGGTTTTAAATCGGCGATTAGCGGTATCTGTACGGGTTCAACCACAAACCAGCACAGCACCATGATAACAGCGGTAAACAACATCAGCATCGGGATCCCGATGATGCTGCCGTCGTGCTCAGTATCGCGCATACTGCGAAACGCATAGCCCATAATAATAGGTACCAGAATCACCTTGGTGATAAAGGCGCTAATTGCCCACATATACAGGCTATGCGCGTTGAGTGTGTAAGCGAGGGTGAGGAAAATAGCTACCAGTATTAGCGACTGTAGCGCGTAGAACCAGCAGGATACGGCGGGGCGTTTAGCCCCGATAACTACTAGCGAAGTTAACATCATTAACCCCGCGAGGTTATTGACAATCAGTGAACCAGTCATACTCATTCTCCCTTATCCAAGCCAGTTAATAGCGATAACACTGGAGCAGAACGACATCACGATCAGGACCAGTAACACCAGACGCATTGAAGTCGGCAGCGGTGAGGCCTGAACCAGTTCTTCATTAGGTTCTCCAGGCACAACGCGACCGAACCAATAGATAAGCCAGGCAAAGCTTGCGACTGACTCAATTAATACCAGCACCATCAGTGGCGTCATCACCCAGAACTCGCGTGACATTTCAAAACCTGCGGCGAAGACGGGGAATTTGCTGAAAAAGCCGTTCAGGGGGGGAACCCCGGCAATCGCGAGGGCGGCAACACAGAAGCCAATCCCCACGACAGGCATTTTGCTTAGCACACCACGTAAACGTGGCAGCATACGCGTCCCGCAGCAGTAACTGAGGGAACCGGCCACCAGGAAGAAGAGACTTTTGGCGAAGGCGTGGTTAAAGATGTAGGCGATACCGCCATCAAAGGCCTCTTTCGAGCCGAAGATTGCAATCGACAGGGCGAGAAACATATAACCCAGCTGGGTAATGGTGGACCAGGCCAGCAGACGTTTCATATCTTTCTGCGGCAGATACATCATAAAACCGTAAATAATGGTGAGGGTTGCCATCACTATACCGATCCAGCCGATGATATGTGGGACATGACCTGATTCGTAAATAGCGCGGGCGAAGATATACACCCCGACTTTAACCATCGATGCAGCGTGTAAATAGGCACTGACAGGCGTTGGCGCTTCCATCGCATCGGGTAGCCAGGCTTGCATAGGAAGCTGGGCCGACTTACCCCAGGCCGCAAACATGATGCCACCGAAGACCAGCAGAGCAGGCGTACCTTCCAGCTGCGACATGGCACTTAACGCAAAAGTCCCGGTAGTGATAAACAGCGTTGCCGCCGCAATAAACAGGCCTAACGAGGCGATATGGGTAATCAGCAGGGCTTTCATTGCTGAACGCTGTGATTTCTCAGTCTGATAATAGCCAATCAATGCCCAGGAACAGCCCCCGGTAATTTCAAAAAATAGCAGTTGTCCGAGAATGGTTGAAGAAAGCACCAGCCCGACCATCGCCCCGATAAACACCAGCAGGAAGGCGTAGTAGCGATTACCACCCTCATCCGCATGCTCGCGGTTACCCTTGTTGAGATAGCCGAGTGAGTAGATACTGACCAGTAAGCCGAGAAACACCACAGCGAAGACGATAAGCGTACTGATACGGTCAAAGATAAAGCCAAACAGCGCGATATCACCGTAGTGTAGCAAGGTGATTGTCAGGTCTGCTTTGCCGTTAACTAAAAATCCCCAGCCCAGCATCAGGGTGCCCAGCGTCGCCAGTAAGGCGAACAGCGTACAGACCCACTTCGCTATCAGTTTAGGTGAACAGGCGGTCAGTAGTGCGCCAATAAAGGGTAGCAACAGGGTTGCTAGCGCCGTATTGGTCATAAAGGATGAACTTTCCATAACGGTTTTCCAGGCTCCTTACAGACCAGTCAAATAAAAAACGAAGGACAGTGAGGCAACCCCGAACCCAATCCAAGTCACTTGGTGAGTTAGCAGGAAGCGACCACGCGCCAGGGTATTTTCAAAAAGAGAGGCGAGGATAAAAATAACCAGCAGCTTTATCAGCATCAGAAGCAGTGCCAGCGCCAGTGCACCGAAGGTCATTTCCGCCGCTTTACCAAACGGAATGAAGATAGCCAGAAAGAGTTCTGCTACCACAACCTGTTTAAGGCCGATACCCCATTTCACCAGCGCCAGGCCAGAACCTGAATATTCGGTCAGCGGCCCTTCTTGTAGCTCCTGCTCAGCTTCGGCGACATCGAACGGAATTTTGCCCATTTCGATAAAACAGGCAAAACCACAGGCAACCAGCGCCAGTAACGTCGCGGTAGGTGAACTCCAGCCAGCGGTCAGCGTGGCACTGATAGTGCCAATATTGGTCGACCCGGCAATCAGGGCCACCACCAGCAAACCAAGGATTAACGTTGGCTCAACCAGCACGCCGAGTGTTAGCTCACGGCTGGCACCAATACCGGCGAAAGGACTGCCAGAATCCAGGCCTGAAAGAGCAAAGAAGAAACGAAACAGAGCAAACAGATATAGTAGGGTGATGATATCGCCCGCGCCCCCGAAAGGTGAGGTGAGGGTGAAAACCGGGAGCGTCATCGCCACCAGCAGCATACTGCTCAACAGCACCCATGGCATAACGCGAAAAATCATTCCTGATTGGGCAGGGGCAACGTCCTGACGTTTGAGTAATTTAAACAGATCACGGTAGTCCTGCCAGATGCCCGGCCCACGACGTGAATGCATTGTGGCGCGGATCTGACGTGAAATACCGGTAAACAGCGGTGCCAGGAATAACAGGATTGCTGCCTGAAGTAGCGCAAAGATACCCATCATTAGCGACGGTGATTCTTGTAATGTCATTGTCGTCTCCCCCTCACATCGCAACAACTAACAACAGCACAACCAGTGCTGCGACGATATACAGGCAATAGAGTCGGAAATCCCCACTCTGTAAGCGTTGTACTTGAATGCCAGCGCGTCGTATCAGGCGAACCAAGGGATAAATAATTTTCTCATCCCAGAACGGTTCGGCTGCCGCAGCGCCGACGGTTGTCGCTTGTAGTGCGCGTGTTAGCAGTGGAGTTGGGTCCAGTTGTTTACGCAGGCGATAGAGTGCGCTGAACATCGCGCGCAGTGGCTGGGTCACGCCGCTGGTTGAGGTAGACATTTGCGGTATCCAGTCGTAGCCACAGGCCCAAGGCTGGCCACGGCGACGAAACGCGGGCTGATTGCCTTTAACACCTAGCCAGACCAGCAACGGAAGTACTGGCAGGGCGATAAGCAGAATAAAGGTCAGCACTGGAGATAGCATGGCTTGCGATGCTTCAGCTGGGATCAGTAGCACGCCCTGGGCGACAGTGACATGCTGGGTATTCGCCAGCGACATCGCGACTTGAGAAATCACCGGGGCGATAACGCTGGCTCCCAGACCCAAAAGTACGCAACACAAGGCTAACATCAGCATGGCGGAAGTCATCTGCCAGGGAACTTCACGTGCCTGCGCGGCTTTTTCACTGCGCGGCCCGCCACAGAAACTGACGCCATACACTTTCACAAAACACATGGCCGCCAGTGCACCAGTGATAGCCAGCATGACGATGGCGACAGGCGCACTGATCCGCATCAGGAAGTTACCGTCATGGCTCATACTGAACAGCGCCTGGTAGGTATACCATTCGCTGATAAATCCGTTTAACGGTGGCAGTGCAGAGATAGCCATACAGCCAATCAAAAAAGCCACCGCGGTCAGTGGCATTAATTTTCCAAGCCCGCCCATCTTGTCCATATCACGGGTATGGAGACGATAAATCACCGCCCCGGCACCCAGGAACAGCAGTCCTTTAAACACCGCATGGTTGAGCAGGTGATAGAGGGCACCCAGCAGGCCAATAACAGCCAGTACGGGGTGGTGAGTGGCAATACCTGCCATCCCTACCCCGACGCCCATCAGAATAATTCCGACGTTCTCAACCGTATGCCAGGCCAGAAGACGTTTGATATCGTGTTCTGCCAGGGCATACAGCACGCCAAGCACAGAAGAGACCGCACCGAAGCCCAGAACCACAATTCCCCACCACAGTTGCGGAGCACCCAACAGGTCGATCCCCACTTTAATGATCCCGAAAATACCAATCTTGACCATGACACCGGACATCAGTGCGGATGCATGTGAGGGTGCGGCGGGGTGGGCACGGGGTAGCCAGCTGTGGAGTGGCAGCATGCCTGCTTTGGCACCAAAACCAAAGAAAGCCAGCAGAAAAACGACAGAAGCGATGGCGGGTGAGAGTTTCAGATGGCGGAATGATTCAAACTCGAGACTGCCACTTTCCCGCCACATCAGGAAAAAGGCAATCATAATCAGAACCGAACCAGCATGGGCAATAAAGAAATAGAGCAGCCCTGCGGCTACGGACTCATCATCCTGGGACGAAATCACCAGGAACCAGGAGGCCAGCGACATGGCTTCAAACAGAATAATGAAATAGAAGGCGTTATCCATCACTACGAGGCCAACCATGGACGCAATAAACAGGTTCATAAAGAACCCCATGCTTCCGGCTCCACGACCCTCATATTCCCGTACGTAGGCGATAGAGTAGAGTGAGCAAATGATAACCAGGAGTGAAATCACCATCACCATAAAGGCGGAGAGCATATCGAGACGGACGCTGAATGTTGCGAAGGGGAATATTCCCTGCGTGGCGTAAAGGTAAATATTCCCGCTGAGCAATACCGGAATGGCGCTGCATAAACCGAGAATACCACCGATAATTGCCGTTATAGCGGTGATATTGATCGACACTCTTTCCCGCCTGGCCATTAATAAGGCAAGTACGGCACCGATAAGATAAAGCATGACCGACCAGTGAAGTAGTTGAAGTGAATCCATCGTTATTTTTCTCCTTCCTGGCGTTCTGCAAATTTCGTCACATTTGAAGGCATCGACATCGTTCTGCGTCGTTTTTCCTTACTGCTATCACGGAGAATTGCGTTATTGACCAGATGGATGGCTTTAGTTGTACAGACTCGAATTCCGTGGGCTCCCTTACCGTATCTGTACGTCATCGGTGTGGCCTTATTTGCGACCTTCACCAAGGGTTGTCGGGGGAGTACCTGTAATCCCTGTCTTTTATCTGTTGCAGTACCATCCGCCATATCGGTATGACAGCCAATACTTGGCTTGTGGCCCGCAATAACCAAGCGGTTCATGTTCAGTCCTCAGGTTCAGACTACAAAAATAATAATCACGCGGTGATAAAGCATTATTCATGCCATTATTGTTTTGTTATTTATATTCAGTTAGTTAGTTTTTTTTATTGAATGGAAATGCGATTTTTAAGATGTCATTGAGGCAGGTTCGACACTTTTGATGGAAAGAGATACTCGTGGCGTAGTTTTAATGCTCTGAAGATCCAAAATTATCCTGACTACAGATAACATCCCGGCCAATATTGATAGCGTAACAGAGACGCTGTAGCGGTCGCAGCCCCCATGATTACTGGAAAATACGCAATTTTATGGTGATGGCAGAGATAAGTCATGCGAGCGTGACATGTCGACAAAAATGGCGAGACATTAAATAGTGTTGTTGATACTAACGTCAGAACTGAGATGACTTGGTAGCCAGTGAATTGTTTCATAAAGTGAAGGCTGAACTAACCAACTGGAGGCTTTTGAGGCTCAGACCGGAAATATCGTACAGATCGTTTCGATAGCACGCGCGTCAGGGAAGTTATGATAATAAACGAAGGGAAAACAAAACGCGATCTTGTCAGGTTATTATATTTATTTAATAAGGTATTCAATGTTAATTAATTGAAGGATATTTGATCGCGATCATCAAGATGAAAATGGAAAATATGTAGGGATTATCTTTACAGGTAAATATAAGAGACTAAATGTTAATTAATTGAAATGTATTTGAGTGCAAAGATTAAAGAAATAACAGAGAATATACAGTTATTATTTTTATAGATGAATATTATAACTATTAGCATTTACACGGCAACGCCATTACATAATCAATTAAAAATAAAAAGTCAGTGACAATATTTGCATTTATATTTTTTAGTACTATACATTACATTCAAATTTATTTTTAAGAGAACGTCATGAATAAATCTACATTTATTATTGCTTCATTATTATTTTTCTCAGGGGCGACATTAGCGGCTAATGAGCCTATTCAGCATTGTGTAAAGGTCGATAAGTCTGAGATTGCAGGGTTGTTTGATCGATGGAATGCATCATTGAAGACAGGAGATGCAAAAAAGGTCGCAGAAAATTACGCTTATGATTCAGTACTGTTACCAACATTATCGAATAAAGTTCGTCTTACGGATGCTGAGCGTGTTGATTACTTTGAGCATTTTCTTGAAGGTAAGCCAGTCGGTAAGATTGATTCTAGAAATATCCGTATCGGATGTAATGATGCAACAGATACCGGTACTTATACTTTTTCTTTTGCAGGTAAAAAAGATGCTGCTGCACGATATACGTTTACCTATATTTGGGATGGACATAACTGGAAAATATCTTCACACCATTCATCTCTAATGCCATCAGCTTGAAAATTTTATAAATAAATCCTAATGGTCACCCGTGGTGAATATATAAAAATCACGGGGGCCATAGCGATCTTTGTCTCACTCTTTGCCTGTTCGCCTTACCCTACAAAAGATTCGATTGTATGGGGACAGCGTCAGACCTTCTCATTATCACTCTTCCTCGCTTATTACGGATAATATTTAGGCTAAGCCTGAGGGAGCAACCATCACTCCGCTATATTAGGCCGCCCTCGGAATGCTGCTGCACGATCCGTTATTTCTGTACAAAGGTAGATAGAATTGAGGTCATTGGCAGGAGCGTGTCGAAATCTTACTTAATGTCAGTTTCGATCGTGGTCTGTGCTCGCGACGCGCGGATATCCTTGGTGTCGAATCCTAAGCCGTAGGTCCTGTTGAATCACATAAATTATCTATTTGATTCAACAGGGTTTAATAAACTACTGCAAGTGATTTGAATTATTTTGGGTATATGCCATCCCGGTTCATTATCTAAACCGATATCGTGTTATTACTTATTTTTTCCGGCTTTGATTTCCCTGATAATGTAAAGGCCGAGATTAATGTCACAACCAGTGCAATACCGCCAAGGATCATATAAGTCTCTTGAAAGCCAATTTGGTCATACATACTGCCAGCAAAAGCGGAAAGGAATATAGCGGCAACCTGTTTAGAGAACTGGAATCCAACCAGATAAATCGTCGCCGACAGTCGGACATCAAATACCCCGGTAATGTATTTAAAGGCTCCGACTAGCAGAAACGGCACTTCCAGGGCATGGAGCATTTTCAGCGCGACTATCTCAACTGCAGTGGTAGCAAATGATGAGCCGATCATTCTGGCCGACATCACTATTCCGGCAATCAGCAGAGTATTCTTCGCACCGATACGATTAATAATCCATGGCGAGCTAAACATAATGATGGCGTTACAAATTTCCCCTGCTGTGGTGGCAAAACCAAAGGCGCGAGTCCCAGCTTCTGGTGTTGCGAAGAACGATTTAAAGAAAGTGGCAAATTGTTGATCGAAGACGTCATATACGCATGCTACGCCGACCACATATAAAATGAACATCCACATTTTTCGCTGACGGAACATATTCAGTGCCGTTTTTAAGTCCACCGCTGGACGATTGGCGCCCAGTGAGTTAAGCACGTGTGCGGACTGGCTAGTCTGTGGTTTAGCGATAGCGACCAGGACTAACAGCAATAGTGCAGCGACCGATCCCATCCAGAATACCCACTCGGGATTCACGCTGAATAACATCCCTGCTGTGGTGGCGCACAGTGCCCAGCCGAGACAGCCAAACGTACGTGCTTTGCCGTATTCAAATCCACTATTACGGCTCACACGTTCAATATAGGCCTCCATAGCGCCCGCTCCTGCGGAGAAAACAAAACCGATATAAGCGCCACCGCTCAAGGCTCCGAGCCAGATATTCGTTTTCAGCAAGGGAGCAAAGACGTAGAGGAAAAAGGGCGCAATAAAAACCAGTAATATACTCACTATCCACATCAGATGTTTTTTCAGCCCTAGCTTATCGGAGATAATGCCTAATATCGGCTGAAAACAGATGGCAAATAATGACAGGCTAGAGAAAACAATACCGGTTTCGGTTTTATTCAGACCAATAACGTCCGATAGCCAGATAGGCAGAAACGGAAAGCAGGTCGCCATGATGAAAAAGTAGAGAAAGAAAAACAGCCCAAAAATCCAGAAGTTGGCATTATTTTTATAAGAACAAGCGGTTGAGTTCATTATGTATTTCCTCACAAGGACCGACATGCGGCCGGTCACCATTACACGCGTTTCAGGCCAATCAAAATGGCACTTTCTGGATCGAGAATGGGTAATACCAGCCCCGCTTGCTGCAACCATTCGCCACTGACCGTCTGTTGTGTGGTCATCCACTCCGGCAGTTTACGCATCGTATGACCGCCTTCCCCTGTAATCTGGATGCCAGGGCTATCTAACAGTGTGACCCGGTAGCGTGCACTCGCCTCTAGCCCTGCTACGCGCAGTGGCGCCATCAGGGTATAATCTGGCATAGCCAGTTGGCTGACGATGAAAAGCGCCTGACTTTTATCTTCACTTACCACGCCATGTGCCAGCGTCGTGGTATCTGGCATATCCATACGCCATTGCACACCGTGATGGATGACATCGCGCCACTGTTTATGTAGCGCGGTATATTTGCGGTAGCCAGCGCGCTCTTGCTCATCGGCACTGACTGGATCGAGTTCCAGCCCCATATGACCAAACAATGCTGTCAGGCCGCGAAAAGCGATACTGTGCTGACGAAAGGTGGCATGACAGTGTTGGTTGCCGATATGGGCGCCCATCACCTCTGGAGGGAAGAAATAGCTCATGCCTCGCTGGATGGTATTGCGCTCCAGGGCATCGTTATTGTCGGAAGCCCAGAAACGATGGCTGCGCTTCAGGACTTCGTAGTCGATACGGCCGCCGCCGGAGGCGCAAGACTCAAATTCGATATGTGGGAAGCGAGCAACCAACGCATCCAGCAGTCGATAGAATTGGTGAGTTTGTGCATCGGCAGCCGCTTTACCATTATGTCCTGGCTGAACTAGTTCGCGGTTCATATCCCACTTCACATAGTCCACGCTGTGCTCGCCCAGTAACCAACACATACGTTCCAGCAAATAATCAAAGGCTTCCGGGATATTGAGGTTGAGCACAAACTGATGACGTCCCGGGATTAAGGTATAGCCGGGCAGTGCCAGCAGCCAATCAGGATGTGCACGATACAAATCTGAGTCGGGGTTAATCATTTCCGGCTCAACCCAGATACCAAACTCCATTCCCAGCGCTTTCACATGGTCGATAACCGGAGTCAGGCCGTCAGGATATTTATTCTCATCAATGTACCAGTCGCCGAGAGCTGCCCAGTCATCGTTGCGGCCTTTAAACCAACCGTCATCGATAATAAAGCGTTCTACACCAAGCTTTGCTGCCTCATCTGCCATGCGCATAATGTATTGCGGATCATGACTGAAATAGATCCCTTCCCACGTATTGAGGTGCACCGGCCGCGGTTTATTGCCTGGGAAACGAATAATTTGCTCACGCAGAAAACGATGGAACTGCTGGCTCATGCCATTCAGCCCTTGTGCGGAATAACTGGTGTAGAGATGGGGTGTCCATAGTGTTTCACCTTCTGCAAGCGTCATTTCTCCTGGCAGATAGAGCGCTTCTGCTTGCAGATAACGACGGCCATCTGTTTTCACTTCGGCTCGCAAACGGTGATTACCGCTCCAGCCCAGGTGGATGCCCCAAACCTCACCCTGCATTTCACTAAAGGCCTGGCTCCCGGTAATCAAAGCGGGGAAGTGCTCATGAGAAGTGCGCCCACGGCGATTTTCCAGGACAAAGCTATCGTGTTCAAGGATAAGACGATGGGGCTGGAATTCGCGGATCCAACGACCATGAAAGGCCATCACTTCACGGGCACGTTCAGCAACCGGTAATGTGATGGCCAGGCGATCTACTTGCCAGGGCTGTGCATGCAGGTTAGTTAAACCGTGACGAATGCTCAGCACACCGCTGTTATCGAGTTGAATTTCACTGCACAGCTGCAAACTAGCCTGGCTGTCTTCACTGGTAATCGTGACCTGTTGTCCGTTCTGTACAACATGGGTAGTGACAAAGACAGGTGAGGCATCCAGCCCTTGGCGATGCCCTTCAATACCCGGCGTACCAAATAAACCGTGACCTGATTCGGCCATTAAGGTTATCGGCGTGTCGATATCTAAACGACCATTGGCTACCGGACGAGTAAGACTCGCCACATCTTGCGGTGAAAAATGGTTTAAATGCGGGCCCCAGTAGATAATTTCGGCGAATGGACGGGTTTTTATCACCACATCAACCATTGCACTTTGCAGGCGTAAAATTGAATCAGACATAAGGCATCTCCATAATAAGGTATGCCTTACTGTTGATCCGAAACGTTTCGGATGCCAACCGAAACGTTTCGGATTCGTGATCAGGTTCAGAAAATTAATCTATTATGGTGTTCATCAGGGGGTATCGTCGGGAATAAACTCGGGTTGCCAGAGAACCTGCAGAGAGGCAAGATCATCGCCTGCAATTAAGCGTTGAACCATACTGGCTATCTGGCGGCCAACACCCTGACGCGTCGATTGAATAACCGCCCCGACGGGACTGTCAATAATGCTGTCATGGGGTAAGCCATCATAAACGACTAACGACACGCGGTTATTGCCAGTCAGGCGTCCCTGCTGTGAAAGAGCCATTGCTGCACCATCGCCGAGAGAGTTGCAATCGGTCACTATCGCGGTAGGGGGAGCGGGTAAATTCAAGAGCGCTATTGTTTCTTGAAATCCATCCCGACGGGTTGCCGGTAAGCAGCGCAGCCAGGTTTCGGCTAGCTCGGCTTCATGTAGCGCTTGCAGGTAACCGTTGCGCCGCTGAGTGATAAAGGCTTGGTTATTATTCTCGCCCAGAAATGCGATGCGTTTATGCCCCTGAGCTATTAAATGACGAGTGGCACAATAGGCTCCAGACTGGTTATCGAAATCAAACCAGGCGTAAGGCTTGGATAAATTGCTACGGCCTAGAGCAAGAAAGGGAAAACCGGATGAGAGTAATTGCGACAGGCGCGGGTCATTATCCAGAGTATGTGTGACGATAAGCGCATCGATACGACGGCCCTGCACGATACGCATATAACTATGTCTGTCGGCGAGTTCGTCATCAGCAATCAGTAATAAATCTATCTCATGGCGTCCAAGTTCGTGGCTGATTTCACCCACCATATCGAAGAAAATAGCGTTATTCAATGGGGCAGAATGTATAGGGAAAACCAAGCCAACAGCGTCGATTTTACCCATTTTTAGACGACGGGCGAAGGTATTAGGCCGGTATTCCCGACGTTGTGCTTCAGCGGTCACGCGAACACGCGTTTCCTCTGACACATCATCATAGCCGTTTAGTGCTCGACTGACAGTGGTAACGGAGATACCAAGTTCTTTAGCAATGGCTTTCAATGACATAAGTATCCCTGACGAGAGAGAAGAATACGTCTAGTGTCCCGTAATATATGAATGACGTCTAGCAAGAGATACCGAGATGGGGACAGTATTAGCTGTTGTGAATTATTTACAACAGCTATCGGTTATTGATACAGGTATCTGTCGGATTATATCTGGCTTAAATTTTCTCAACCAACAAGGAAAATAGTTATTCCTCAGCCGCGTATTCGATCCTGTTTCTGCCATTAGCCTTGGCTTGATAGAGTGCATCGTCAGCGACTTTAATCAAACACTCATAATCTGGATGGCCATTATACATCGCTATGCCTGCGCTTATAGTGACTTTAACCTTCTCATCTTTTTGAAGATAAATAGATTTTTCCTGAATTTTTCTTCTTAGCCGTTCAATGATGGTATACGCTTCCACTTTAGACGTTTCAATGAGCACAATAAGGAATTCCTCCCCACCGTAACGGAAAACATAGTCGCTGCTTCTGGTACTTTCATAGAGTGCTTCTGCAATTTTTACCAGGATCTTATCGCCAGCAGCATGGCCATATGTATCGTTAAAACTTTTAAAATTATCAATATCAATCATGGCGATACTGAGTGGAATAGTGGAATGCATTGCCAGCGATATTTCATGCCGAAGAATAGTTGGCAGGAAACGACGGTTTAGCAACAGAGTCAATGAATCCTTGCCGTTTTCCAGTTTTTGGACCTCGTCAAACAGGGATCCCAGCAGCGTATTTATTTTATGAACCTTGCTTCTGACTGCTTTTAACAGTGGGGCGTAATCTTGCTGCGTCAGGAGTGCGATATTGCTATAGCGGTGAATATAGTCATCCGTTTCCGTAATGGTTTCAGAGATAGTATGTATTCTCTGAGTATTACTGAAATTGGATTTCCCTTTATGGTTAAACCACAGGGCGAAGTCAGAATCACTTAGCTCCTGAATAGAGGAAAGAGGTGTGCCTGTAGCAACACTAAAAATAAAAGCATTTTCCCAGTTCAGGAGTGATGCGTTCTGACGCTCTCTTTCAATACTGGCATTTTCCAGAATGGAAAATAGTCGGTATGACTCTTCGTTTTTAGCTTCGATATTGTGCGATTGTGAATAGCTTTTACTCATTATCTCTATGGCGATATCCATAGAGATAGCAGCAAACCGCATAGCATCAAAACAGAGAGCTTTATCCTCAGAAGCTTGTAAGATGTCTTCATAAAGATGCCACTTTAGACGTCGTGCCCCACGTTCTACCAGGTCGACAGGGATACCAATACGTGCGTGAACCTCGCCAATTTTCTTTTGATGACTAATCAAGTCAGCCAGATACTCCCCAGTATTGGTCAGAATACCTGCTATCCATCTGGTCATCGCTCCGTGAAGGCTATCGTGGACTTGCTGGCTGGAAAGAAAAAAGGCGGCATCACTGTCTTTTAGCATGTAGGAGTAGAATTTATCAGCAAGATCTGATGCTTTCTGAGCGGAGAGAATTCGTAGCAGGTCAAAAGATTTCTGTGAAGTTATGGCTATTAATTGCATCCATTCTGATTTTATGACTTGATTGTAGTCAAACTCACTGCTGTTTATTTGTTCATCAATGTTCAACTTTTATTCTCTTTTACCAAAATGAGGGAAATATCCAATAAACTTCAAGGTGCAATCTGGTGCAATCTGGTGCACTCGAAAGCGAATTCTGGACGTCAGTGAGTCCGCTATTGCTGGTAGCATAGTTGAGTTCAAATGGTATATCACATCTCGAAAGTTAAGGATATTCTCAGCATTAGGATTATTCTTGGCTTGCGAGTTGTGTGCTTTACCCCTTGCGTTTGCCAGTATTCAGCCAAAAAGACACAGGGCTAGTAACCAGTCAAATACGCTGTATATTTCGTCTGGCCTGATAACAAAACGACTGTTAATTGATGACAAAGATAGACTGTCCGAATCAAATCGAGTGAGTACATTAAAAAATGACAGTGTTAAGACAGTATATAATTATGACGATCAAAATCGGTTAATAAAAACTGCATCCGACTCAACTACCGTAGAGTTTACTTATGGAAATGATAACAGAGAGTTAAGCAGTAAAAAGGTTCAAAAATTCTTTACTACGGAAACAACGATAACAACGTGCAACGAATGGAATGAATTTGGGAGATGCACTAATGCCAGACAAAATATCTCAATTCTAATTAAAGATGATAAAGACGGTAAGGATCATATTTATAATCACCTTGCTAATATAAAATATGACTACGTATATTGATTTATATTATCCCAGACTTTCGGTTAGTCTGTCGCTTTACCTGGGTACTTGATGTTCCAGACGCTTACTTCTACACACGGGATGCCTACTTCGCTATGTCAATTGGCAGGTTCTCTTATCCTCGGTTTTTTCTCACGAAAAATATTATACCTGAATGAAGAAGTATCCGAACTTGGCGCGGGCAATAATCGCTCAGTCAGGGAAGAGGGTGAAGAGGCAGACCAGCCAGATATCGGAAATAACTAATTTTTTTCAAAATCCCATTTAACTTTTTTGATGAGTACCATCATCGTTTATCAAAAGAGTTAATGGGATTTTGAACTGTTCAGGTGTTAAATATCGATACTTTATTTTTTTAGTAATTCCGAAACCAGATCTGCATAGGCTGTCGCATAACCCTCCGGAGTGGTCGTTTTCACGTCACTATTGTCGATAAGATAACGGCCCATTACGTAAATTGATGGGGTACCTTTGACCTTGAAGGTTTTGACCATTGCCTCCTGACGGACGACGAATGCCTTGACCATCATGCTATTTTTCGCGTTGTTATAGGTCTCAGGGTCTATGCCTGCGTCACGAAATATTGCAGAAATATCCTCTGGAGTATTGATCGATTTATCACGTTGAACGGCGATAAAAAGCGGACGTTCTACTTGTTCTGTTACTCCCATTACCGTGGCAATAGCCCAGGCCTCGCTGAGTTCATGGCCTAATTCCCCCATGGCACTGACATGATACCGAACAACAGTTTTTCCTTCAGGCAGCACCTTGTTTATTGCAGAAATGACCGGGTATTTATCGATGAACAAATAGCAGGGACCACAGTAAAATGAGAAAAACTCTACCACTTCAGGTGCATCAGTCACGGGATCCTGGAGAGTGTTGTAAGGTTTTGCTAATGCGCCTGTACAGAATAAAAATACAGTCAGAAAAACGGCTGACAGATATGATTTTTGCATTGGTTTATCCGAGTTAGGAGTTGGATGATAGGATCATACAAGGAAGAAAGAATATATGCTTGTGATGGTGATTCTATGTCACAACGCGTATCGATTTTTTAATCGAGAACAAAGAAAAGTGCATTACTTTCTTCCTTCATATCCACATTATTCTTATCTGTTGATTGGTGTAAATAAATAACAAAAAAACATAATCTTATATGGGTTTATTGGTAATCTTAAAGTCTGGGGAAGACCAAAACACGTCCAGCGATATCGCTGCCTTTGCCTGGCCGAATGTCGCTGTTTCTACTGCTGTAGTGAGGGGGCAGGCTGAGTAGCAAACCCCTTCAATTTGTGGTGATCCACCACGGTTTATGATGGGAAAGCCAGAGCAAAGTGGTTTGTCAGTACCTCAGCAATTTGGTCTGAAGCCATTGAGCGTCATCGTCCCGTTGCAGTGCTAGCCTCGCCCACGGTACAAAACCCGCTCGGGGCCAGTATGCCTGTCGCACGTAAGCAGGAACTGGTTGCCATGCTTGAAAGTATGGGTATCCCTTTAATTGAGGACGATGTATATGGTGACCTGGTGGGTGAAGGCCAGCGTCCTCCGGCCTGCAAAGCATTCGACCAGAGCGGAAATGTTATTTACTGCAGTTCATTATCGAAAACACTTGCTCCAGGCTGGCGAATTGGCTGGGTGGTGGGTGGGCGCTACCATACACAAATATTACAGGCACGTATGGCGGGGGACTGGGCTGGCGTACCCCTACTTGAAGCAGCGGCAAGCGAGATGCTGGCAAGTGGCGACTACGATCGTCACCTGCGACGCCTGAAACTCCGGATTACAGAGGGAGTACAAGCTGTCATTGCACAGGTCGAAGCCAGCTTTCCACCTGGCACGCATATTACCGTACCCACAGCTGGTTTTCTGTTATGGGTAGAGCTTCCGCAGCAGATAAATGCCCTGGAGGTACATCGTCGCGCACTGGTGCTGGGTATTGGGGTCAGCCCAGGTCCGTTGTTTTCCCCTGAGGCCGAATTACAGCACTTCCTGCGGTTAAATTGTGCTAATGAACCTACGCCTCATCTGCTAAATGCAGTGAAACAAATTGGCGCGATTTGTCATGAGTTAGCAAAAAACACTTATATATCATTTTGATAGTTATGATAAGCAGACAATAAAAAGCCCTGTCAGAAGATAAACAGGGCTTGTTGCGGGATTAAATTCTATTCTTGTTCAATGGATGACAGCAGAGCGTTCTGGATGATTTTTTGTGCTTTAAGTGGATTTTGTTCCAGTTGAGCGGCTTGCAGCGCAGGAATATCGAGGCGATCCAGTGCGCGATAGATATGCTTGAGGAAACGAATCGACAGATTCGCCGCTTCAACGTTATCTTCACGGAACGGGAACTGGTCGAGCTGCCACACGCCATCCCAGTTATTAATTTTCAGCACATAGAAGAACTCAAAAATTTCTGTCATATGCACGGTACCGACAACCAGATCGTCATCCCATCCGCGCAGGTTATCATTGACGTCCATACCAAACAGACGTCCTCTGTCGATGATCAGTTGTGCTGAATCAGCAGGTGACTCTCCGGCAAAAAGAGCATGACCAAAGTCCAGCAGGATACCCACGTTATCCAGCCCAATTTCTTCAATACCCAGTAAGGTACGTGCAGCTGAATCCCACGTCATTTTTACACGAGGTTCGCGAGGCTTATATTCAATGGCAAATTTTACGTCAGGATTTTTGCCAGCCAGCTCACGCATTCCGTCTACTGCCAGCGCCCATAAATTTTTATGGTCGACCTGGAAGGGATAATCCCAGCCATCCTGACCCGGCCAGACTTTCACATAGCTGGCGTTGAGTTCACGTACGACTACAGCAGCTTCATGCATCAGCGCAATTGCGTCAGCACGCACTGCTGGATCCGGGTGAGTAAAAGCACCACGGGAAAATTTCCGCAGGTAAATCTCAGGAGTGATACCAATAGCTTGTAAACCTGCCTCTTCTAAGGCAGCTTTTACGTCCGCAACACTAACACCCGGAGTGAACGGATATGGAACATCAACATAGGAAAGATCTTCAACCTGAGAGGCGATTTTTATCTGCTCAAGCGTACTGAGTGCAGGACCATAACCATCTACAGCATAGCGATCGACATAGTTAGCGAAATGCCAAAGGCCTGCACCAAATTTTGGGTAATTGTATTTGCTCATTTTTTCTCCAATCCGTAATAATCAGACGTAATTTTTTCAACTGTTTCGGTCGTTCTGCCAGGATTTCAACCTGAGTAATGTCATATGAAAATAGATTCATTTTTATCAATGAATATATATTCATTATTGAGTTTATATTTATCATTATGTTCCTAACCTGGAAATGAAACTACCTTTCAAGCAAAAAAATTAGACAAAGCTCGCAATTATTCAGGTTTAGTAGCGAATGGAAACTCGCTTGCTGAGAGAATTAAAGGATAAAACCGGGATAAGTCAGGCTGATGGTCAGGACGGGGAGTATGGGCAGACAGTAACAGGAAGATGATTTTGATCCTGATGAAACTGTCCGCCCTTCGTTATCTGTTGCAGAACCCGAATAGCACGTTGTTGTCTGGGCTATCTCAAAGATGGCTCTTTGGTGGGAGATAAGAGGATCCCACTCCGTGATCACTAAGTACTGTCATGATGACTGACATCTGCCAATCGAAATACGGATTAAATGTGAGTCGCGCGTGTATTTTACCCGCTTCCTGGTAACCCCAGTCAGAGTACCAGACGGGGGCACCCTGTAGACAAGCCTGCATATCCAAGGCCGACTGACCGTTCCAGCAAAATCGCTGCTGAACCTGCTCGCCATATACCACATTGGTGGGCGAGAACAAAATGCCCATATGTGAGAACTGACTGATGTGGTGCTCAGGGATCTTGTCTTCACGAACGATAATACGTTTTGAGTCTTGGAGAGTGGAGGGTGGGGTGCCGTACCAGATCAGACGGCTGTCCGGATGTGTAAAACGCGACTGGAAGACATTGAGTAGATAGTCGGTATTCAGTACGGAGTCGTGCTGCGCCACCACCATAAAAACCGGTTTGTCATAGGTGCGCTCGTCCAGCAGCCTGCGAGCCATTTTGCTACTTCGATAGAACTGCGCAAAACCATTGGTCGGCGTGTTGAGATAGCGCACGCTATTCTGTGTAGGTCTTTGGCCATCAGGCTCGAATAGCCACGGGCGAAATTTTGCGACCATGGGCGTTAACCAATCCCACGAGCTGTTTGAACGGAAACCGGGCGAGAACAGTACCAGCCCGGAGATTTCCGGAGAAGAATAGGCATAGTCGAGCGCCAGATTGGCTCCGGTGGAAAAACCGCCTATATAGACTTCTCCGACGTCACGTTGCAGGGCCGCTGCTTGCTCATGAACCACCTGACGCCATTGTTCGAGCGTTACGTCCTGTAGATCGTCAGGATGCGTTCCATGTCCTGGCAATAACACCGTGCGAACCAGGAAACCCTGCGCAGCCAAAGCCTGTCCGATATCATGGAACGACCATGGAGAATCGCCCAGCCCATGTACCAACAGGATACCCCTGTCAGGTGGCGATCCGCCTGGACGCCATTCATGTGGTGCATTAGACGTCAGCTCGAAGTCTGTGGCAGCATCTTGAAATGCACGACGCTCGCGTAGCAGCTCCAGGGTATTTTCGCGGTAAACCGCAAAATCAACAGCTTTGGTCTCTGGTGCATTGCTATCCACAGCCGCACACGCATTCAACATAACGACCCCGGCAATGAGAAACAACCAAAACGCTATTGCTGAAATATGAGGTTTAGCAGGATCAATAACTGGTTCGGACATAGAGCTACTCTTATCAGAGCGTTTAGCGGATATCACTGTAAATAAGCCGCTCACACAGGGGGACCTTGATAGAACTTACTTATATCCCCGTCATACTTCAAGTTGCTCAGGGTTACCTTTTACTCAGAAAATCGAATCACAGAGCATATCGACGCTCATCGATTCTCTTAACTTGGTGCCTACAAGCCACTCGAATTAGTTTGTGACAGTTAGTTATCTCATCTATCGTAGTTTTCGGCAATAGTTGCCACGTCGGACAGATGGCTATGTATCAACAGATATGAGCAATGATATTTATACCGGATTCATTAAAATACAAGCCACACATAGAACCCCTGAAGTTATATCATCGAGTGCTAAAATAATTGGTGGTAAAATAATGACTATTCATTATCAATATAACGATATAACTAACCCGACATACAATATGAAAATAATAACAGAACAAATTAGTAAATCAGATTTATTTTATGATCTGACATTGCTCGGATTTATTAATAAATAGACTGATTAATTTAATATCTCTTTCGCTAGAAGTGTCCTAAAGATAGTTTTTTTGCGCACGCTGAGAATTGCGTTTAACACCTTGATGTACGCTGTTTGTTTATAAATATCCCACTTAAAAAGTGCCATTCGTTTTTAGAGATTTTCCGATATACTGATTGTGTCTTCAAAAGAGGATCACCAAGCGTAAAGCCCTGCTCATCGAATACCAGGTCATAGCCGTTCTGAAATAAGTCGAAGTAGGAAGGGTTATTAAATCTGACCACCAAACTTCCCTGATGTGAAAGATATATAGAAACGCATCAGGAACATCTTTATGCTAACTCTTTGAGTCTACCGCATACAGTAAGCATTTGAAGACATTGTTTGATATCGATATCTACAGGAGGTTTGATTGTTGTGCAAGTACTAAATTGATATGGTTTGCTGCCATATATCCGGCGTCATTACCGGGCCAAACAACCCGCGCCATGATGTCATCCGCATCCTGTTTCCTTATCACTACACCGGTATGTCACTACC
>Ga0302347_1000290_pt1 | contig 89821 bp, 77 predicted proteins | sample PhyWR1_FD_202178 | JGI IMG/M metagenome (GOLD analysis project Ga0302347, IMG submission 202178) | Leaf surface microbial communities from wheat plants in UC Gill Tract Community Farm, Albany, California, United States - DLSL W.R1 (v2)... | ecosystem: Host-associated > Plants > Phyllosphere >... | reverse complement strand
TTACCCTGAGTCGCTATCTGATTGAGCAGACCCGCAGCAACAATACCCCTGCCGATCTGCGCTTCCTGATCGAAGTGGTGGCGCGTGCGTGCAAGGAAATCAGCCATCACGTGTCCAAGGGCGCCCTTGGCGGTGTGCTGGGCAGCATGGGCACCGAAAACGTCCAGGGCGAAGTCCAGAAGAAGCTGGACGTCATCTCCAACGACATCCTGCTCGAAGCCAACGAATGGGGCGGTCACCTGGCCGGCATGGCGTCCGAGGAAATGGACAACGCCTACCAGATTCCGGGTCGCTACCCCAAAGGTGCCTACCTGCTGGTCTTCGACCCGCTCGACGGCTCCTCCAACATCGACGTCAACGTGTCTGTCGGTACCATCTTCTCGGTACTGCGTTGCCCTAACGAGTACCTGAGCCAGAACGAAACCCTGAACGAAAATGCCTTCCTGCAGCCGGGCACCGAGCAGGTTGCGGCCGGCTACGCCATCTATGGCCCGCAGACCATGCTGATTCTGACCCTGGGCAACGGCGTCAAGGGCTTCACCCTGGACCGCGAACTGGGTAGCTTCGTGCTGACCCACGAGAACATCAGCATTCCGGAAACCACCGCCGAATTCGCCATCAACATGTCCAACCAGCGTCACTGGGAAGCCCCGGTACAGCGCTACGTGGGCGAGCTGCTGGCAGGCGAGACCGGCCCGCTGAAAAAGAACTACAACATGCGTTGGATCGCCTCGATGGTGGCCGACGTACACCGTATCCTCACCCGTGGCGGCCTGTTCATGTACCCGCGCGATGCCCGTGAGCCGAGCAAGCCGGGCAAGCTGCGCCTGATGTACGAAGCCAACCCGATGTCGTTCATCATCGAACAGGCCGGTGGCGCGTCCACCAACGGCTACGACCGCATCCTCGACATTCAGCCAGAGAGCCTGCACCAGCGTGTGTCGGTGATCCTGGGCTCGAAGGAAGAGGTTGAGCGCGTCACCGCCTACCACAAGGAGTAAGTCATGCTCGCACCTTGGCAGCCTTTGCTGGAATGGTGGTTCGGTTGGGGCACCAGCGCCCAGGCCGTGGCTGACGAGAAGAGCGCCCAATGGTTCGGCAAGCATCACGACGCCGAGGCCCAGGCGCTGTTCGGTGAGCTTGTCGACCAGGCCTTGGCAGGTGGGCTCGACGAGTGGCAGCAGAGCCCTCAGGGCTGGCTTGGGCTTCTGCTACTGCTCGATCAGCTGCCACGCATGATCTACCGCGACACGCCACGTGCGTTCGAGGGTGATCGGCGTGCGCAAGTGGTCGCCCTGCAGGGGTTGCAGAAGGACTGGGATTATCAGTTGCTCCCGATCCAGCGGGTATTCGTGCTGCTGGTGCTCGAGCATGCCGAAGTGCTGGACTGGCAGAACATGTCCGTCGAGCGCTACCAGGTGCTGCTTGACGAGCAACCTGAAGCCAACCGTCGGTTGTTCGAAGGCTTCCTGGATTATGCCCAGCAACACCAGCGGGTAATCGAGCGGTTTGGCCGGTTCCCGCACCGCAACCTCGTGCTGGACAGGCCCAGTACCAGTGAAGAGATGGATTTTCTGCTCGAGCCGGGTTCCAGGTTCTGAAGCAGCCCTCTACGTCCAATGACTGAGGCCGCCCTCCATGGGCTAATGCGATTGACTTGACACCATTGGGGCCGCACAGCGGCCCCATTAGTGTCTGCTGTTTCAGACCCGGCCCAGGCACGTAAAACCCCATATTGAACACACCAAGCCCCGGGCGGCTCATTCGAATAAGTCATTTTCCCGATCAGCGGTAGCGGTCTTGGGCAGGTCCAACAGGGAACCTGGGAGGCATTTTCCCGTCGAAGGGCACTGCAGGCCACTCGCCTGCTCCCTCGTTCAGGAGTGTCTTCATGTCGTTGCGTTCCCTCGCCCTGTTGTCGCTGTGTGTCGTGCTCGCCGCCTGCAGCAAGATCAATCAGGAAAACTATTCCAAACTCAAAGCCGGCATGAGCAAGGCCGAGGTCGAGCAATTGCTCGGCACGCCGACCGAGTGTTCTGGCGCCTTGGGCATGAGCAGTTGCACGTGGGGGGACGAGCGGAGCTTCATCAGCGTGCAGTACGCGTCGGACAAGGTCTTGATGTATTCGGGGCAGGGTCTCAAATGAGGGCTGCCGGGCTACTGTTGGGCCTGTGCCTGACCCTCTTGCTCGGCGGGTGCGCGGGGTCGATGAACGACCCGCTTGCACCGAAGACCGCGGGGCAGGTGGATCTCAAGCGTTACCAGGGCAAGTGGTACGAGCTTGCACGCTTGCCCATGCGCTATCAGGCCGGCTGCGAACAGTCGGAGGCCCATTACAACCTCAAACCCGACGGGTCATTCGGTTTGCTGAACCGCTGCCGCACCCTGGGTGACGAGTGGCTGCGTGCCGAAGGCCGTGCCTACATCGAGGCGCCAGGGCATACCGACAGGCTGTGGGTGGAATTCGACAACTGGTTCACACGCCTGGTCCCTGGCGTTGCCAGGGGCGAATACTGGATCTTGTATGTGGACGAGCGCTACCGCACCGCGGTTGTCGGCAGCCCGGACCGCAAGTACTTGTGGATTCTGTCACGCACGCCCAGCTTGCCGGCCTGGGAGCGCGAACACTTGCTCGCCAAGGCCCGCCAGCAGGGCTACGACACCAGCCGGTTGATCTGGCGAGCTTCCGACCAGCAGATCGTCAAGATGCACTGAGTGGGTTGCAGGCGTGGTGGGCGGAAGCGAACGTCATGCCTACCCGGGGCCTGCTGTAGCGCCTCAGCTCGAATCGCGGCCGCCGCTAAGCGGCCTTGATAGGGTCATCCCAAAAGCTGCCGCAGTACCTGAGCGAATGCCGCGCGGCTTTGCTCCTCTTGCAGATGATGGCCTTGGCGTACCACCCATTGGCCATTGACCATCACGTCGCGAACCTGCCGGTCACCGCCGGCAAACAGCCACCGATTGAGAATGCCATCACCGTCGGCCATGGCGATGTAGGGGTCCTGATCATCAAGCACCAGCCAGTCGGCGCGCTTGCCTACAGCCAGTTCGCCAATGGGCTGACCCAGCGCCTGTGCACCCCCTGCCCACGCAGCGTCGAGCAAGGTCCGCCCGACCATCGGTTGGTCGCGGCGATGCAAGCGGTTGCGTCGCTGGTCGCGCAGGCGCTGGCCGTACTCCAGCCAGCGCAGCTCTTCAACCACGCTTAGCGAGACATGGCTGTCCGAACCAATCCCCAGGCGCCCGCCCTGTGCCAGGTAGTCTGTGGCCGGGAAAATGCCGTCGCCCAGGTTGGCTTCGGTCGTCAGGCACAATCCCGCCACGGCGCCGCTGCGGGCCATGGCTGTCACTTCGTCCGGCTGGGCGTGTGTGGCGTGCACCAGGCACCAGCGCTCATCCACGGCCACGTGCTCATACAGCCATTGCAAGGGTCGCAGGCCGCTCCAGGCCAGGCAGTCATCGACTTCCCGTTGCTGCTCGGCAATATGAATGTGCACCGGGCATTTGTCGTCACTGGCCGCCAATACCCCGGCGATCTGCCCAGGCGTCACGGCCCGCAGCGAGTGAAAGCACAAGCCCAGCCCCTGCGCCGGTTGCGCGGCCAGCAGCGGCGCCAATTGCGCCTGCAAACGCAGGTAGTGATCGGTGGACTGGATGAACCGGCGCTGGCCATCGCTTGGCGTTTGGCCGCCAAACCCTGCATGGCTGTAGAGTACCGGCAGCAGGGTCAGGCCGATGCCGCTCTGCGTGGCCGCTGCGCTGATCCGACGAGACAACTCGGTCGGGTCTGCATACGCATTGCCTGCCTGGTCATGGTGCACGTAATGGAATTCCGCCACCGCGGTATAGCCCGCTTTGAGCATCTCGATGTAGAGCTGGCGGGCGATGACCTGCAGCTGCTCAGGCGTGATCTGCCCGACCAGCCGGTACATGAGGTCGCGCCAGGTCCAGAAGCTGTCATTGGGGTCGCCGACGACCTCGGCAAGCCCGGCCATGGCCCGCTGGAACGCGTGGGAGTGCACATTCGGCATACCGGGAAGTAGGGGGCCCGCCAGACGCTCTGCGCCGTCGGCGCAAGCGCCGGCTTCAATGCGTGTCAGGAACCCGTCCGTACCGACGTCTAAGCGCACGTCTCGGGCCCACCCCGTAGGCAACAAGGCGCGTTGGGCAAAATAGGCGGGCATTGCAGGCTCCTGTTCTTGTTAGCTTGTATATACATATACAGGCGTTTGCCTGCCGGGTAAACTCCGGCAAGCTAACGCTCATTTCTTATGCACAAGGATTTCTGGCCGTGCCGACACCTCCTGCCAACGCGCTGGTTGCCCCCATGGGCGAAGGCCCGGCGCCGCTGTACGCGCGGGTCAAACAGATGATCAAGCAGCACATCGACGACGGTAGCTGGCCGCCGCATCACCGTGTGCCCTCGGAAAGCGAACTGGTCAGCCAACTGGGCTTCAGCCGCATGACCATCAATCGCGCCCTGCGCGAGCTCACAGCCGAGGGGCTGTTGGTGCGCATGCAAGGTGTCGGCACCTTCGTAGCCGAGCCCAAAGGCCGCTCGGCGCTGTTCGAAGTGAACAACATCGCCGACGAAATCGCCGCACGCGGGCACCGGCATAGCTGCCAGGTCGTGGTGCTTGCCGAGGAAGCTGCAGGTTCCGAGCGAGCGCTGGCCTTGAACATGCGCGAAGGTCAACGGGTATTTCATTCGCTGATCGTGCATTTCGAGAACGATACCCCGGTGCAGATCGAAGATCGCTACGTCAATGCGGCCGTGGCGCCCGAATACCTTCTGCAGGACTTCACCCGTCAGACGCCTTATGCCTATCTGTCCCAGGTAGCTCCGCTGACAGAGGGCGAGCATGTGGTCGAGGCGATTCTGGCAGAGCCTGAAGAATGCCAGCTCCTGCAAATCGAACGCGGCGAGCCATGCCTGCTGATCCGCCGCCGTACCTGGTCCGGGCGCCAGCCGGTCACGGCCGCGCGCCTGATTCACCCCGGTTCGCGCCATCGCCTGGAAGGACGTTTTGGCAAATGAGCCAATTGCATGTGTTGCAGGCGCGGGACTATCCGCGCATGCCCTGGAAAAACGGCGCTGGCTTCACCGAGGAAATCGCCCGTGACCACGGCAAGGGCCTGGACGGTTTTGGCTGGCGCTTGTCGATTGCCGATATCCAGGCGTCGGGCGCTTTTTCGAGCTTCGCCGGCTACCAGCGGATCATCACCGTGCTGCAGGGCGATGGCATGCGTCTATGGGTAGACGGCCAACTCAGCCGGCCGCTGCTGCCATTCGAAGGGTTTGCCTTCGACGGCGCAAGCGAGGTCGATTGCCAACTGATCGGCGGGCCGATTCGTGATTTCAACCTCATCTACGCACCGCAGCGCTATCGGGCGCGCTTGCAATGGCTGGAAGGTTTCAACCGTTTGCACACCTCGGCCTCGACCGTGCTGCTGTTTGCCGCCAGCCAAGCGGTAGAAGTGGCGGCGGGGCACCAGGCCCTGCAATTGGGGCGCCATGACTGCCTGCAACTGGAAGGTAACGAAGCGTTGCTGGCGTTGGACGTACAGGGGCAGTGCTGCCTGATCGAACTCGATCCCCGTTGAGCTGACCCTGGGCTGGCATCGCTTGCGGCGTCAAGGTCTGCGAATTTCACTTGTCCATGCTTGTACATACAAGTAAAGATGTGTTTGTATTGTTCCACGACACATCTGCTGCAGCCGACCGCAAAGGACATTCCCGTGACCGACAACAACAAATACCGTGACGTTGAAATCCGTGCCCCGCGTGGCAATACGCTCACTGCCAAAAGCTGGCTGACCGAAGCGCCACTGCGCATGTTGATGAACAACCTCGACCCGCAGGTCGCCGAGAACCCCAAGGAACTGGTGGTGTACGGTGGCATCGGCCGGGCCGCGCGCAACTGGGACTGCTACGACAAGATCGTCGAAACCCTGACCCGTCTGGAAGACGACGAAACCCTGCTGGTCCAGTCCGGCAAGCCGGTCGGCGTGTTCAAGACTCACAGCAACGCACCACGCGTGCTGATCGCCAACTCGAACTTGGTCCCTCACTGGGCCAGCTGGGAGCACTTCAACGAGCTGGACGCCAAAGGCCTGGCCATGTATGGCCAGATGACCGCTGGCAGCTGGATCTACATCGGCAGCCAGGGCATCGTCCAAGGCACTTACGAAACCTTCGTCGAGGCGGGTCGCCAGCACTACGGCGGCAGCCTCAAGGGCAAGTGGGTGCTGACCGCAGGTCTGGGTGGCATGGGTGGGGCCCAGCCATTGGCCGCGACCTTGGCCGGGGCTTGTTCGCTGAACATCGAGTGCCAGCAAAGCCGTATCGATTTCCGCCTGCAAACCCGCTACGTCGATGAGCAGGCCACTGACCTGGACGATGCCCTGGCGCGCATCGCCCGTTACACCGCCGAAGGCAAGGCTATTTCCATCGCCTTGCATGGCAATGCGGCCGACGTATTGCCTGAGTTGGTCAGGCGCGGGGTGCGGCCAGACATGGTCACCGACCAGACCAGCGCGCATGACCCGCTCAATGGCTACCTGCCCGCCGGCTGGACGTGGGAGCAGTACCGCGACCGCGCACAGACCGACCCGGTGGCCGTGGTCAAGGCTGCCAAGCAGTCGATGGCCGTGCATGTACAGGCCATGCTCGATTTTCAGCAGCAGGGCGTGCCCACCTTCGACTACGGCAACAACATTCGCCAGATGGCCAAGGAAGAAGGCGTGGCCAATGCGTTCGATTTCCCAGGTTTCGTGCCGGCTTACATCCGTCCACTGTTCTGCCGGGGCATCGGCCCCTTCCGCTGGGCAGCGTTGTCCGGCGAAGCCGAAGACATCTACAAGACCGATGCCAAGGTCAAGGAATTGATCCCCGACGACGCCCACCTGCACCGCTGGCTGGACATGGCCCGCGAGCGCATCAGCTTCCAAGGCTTGCCGGCCCGCATCTGTTGGGTAGGGCTGGGGCTGCGGGCCAAGCTGGGCCTGGCGTTCAACGAAATGGTGCGCAGTGGCGAGCTGTCGGCACCGATCGTGATCGGGCGCGACCATCTCGATTCGGGCTCGGTCGCCAGCCCCAACCGCGAAACCGAAGCCATGCGCGATGGCTCCGATGCGGTCTCCGACTGGCCATTGCTCAATGCCCTGCTCAATACCGCCAGCGGTGCCACCTGGGTGTCGCTGCACCATGGCGGCGGTGTCGGCATGGGCTTCTCCCAGCATTCGGGCATGGTCATCGTCTGTGACGGCAGCGACGAGGCGGCGGCTCGTATCGCTCGCGTGCTGGCCAATGACCCAGGCACCGGTGTCATGCGTCACGCCGATGCCGGTTACGCTATCGCCATTGAGTGCGCGCAAGCGCAGGGGCTGGACCTGCCGATGATCACCGGCTGATCACCTCCCTCTGCAACGCACCCCACAAGGGTGATACTCGACAACAAGAAGAGGCGGGCTGGCGCTGCCGGTCATGCCTCGCGAACTGGAGTAGCAACGTGACCGAACTTACCCTCAAGCCCGGCTGCCTGACCCTGGCGCAACTGCGCACTGTGCATGCAGGCCCTGTACGGCTTCAACTCGACGCCAGCGCCGGCCCGGCCATCGATGCCAGCGTGGCCTGCGTCGAGCAGATCATCGCGCAGGACCGTACCGCCTACGGCATCAACACCGGTTTCGGACTGCTGGCGTCGACCCGTATCGCCAGCCACGACCTGGAAAACCTGCAGCGTTCGCTGGTGCTGTCGCATGCCGCCGGGATCGGTGCGCCGCTCGATGACGCGCTGGTCCGATTGATCATGGTGCTGAAGATCAACAGCCTGAGCCGCGGCTTCTCCGGTATTCGCCGCAAGGTCATCGACGCGCTGATCGCGCTGGTCAACGCCGAGGTCTATCCCCACATCCCCCTCAAAGGCTCGGTCGGCGCCTCCGGTGACCTCGCGCCGCTGGCCCACATGTCCCTGGTACTGCTGGGCGAGGGCAAGGCGCGCTACAAGGGCCAGTGGCTTGCGGCTACCGAGGCCCTGGCCATCGCCGGTCTTGAGCCGTTGACCCTGGCCGCCAAAGAGGGGCTCGCCCTGCTCAATGGTACCCAGGCCTCCACGGCCTATGCCCTGCGCGGGCTGTTCCATGGCGAAGACCTGTTCGCCGCCGCGGTCACCTGCGGCGCGCTCAGCGTGGAAGCCGCCCTTGGTTCGCGCTCGCCCTTCGATGCCCGTATCCATGCAGTGCGCGGCCAGCGCGGACAGATCGACACCGCTGCCTGCTTCAGGGCCCTGCTGGGGGACACCAGCGAGGTATCGCTTTCGCACCAGAACTGCGACAAGGTCCAGGATCCTTACTCGCTGCGCTGCCAGCCACAAGTGATGGGCGCCTGCCTCACTCAACTGCGCCAGGCTGCCGAGGTACTCGGCGTCGAGGCCAATGCCGTGTCGGACAACCCTTTGGTGTTCGCCGCCGAAGGCGACGTGGTTTCCGGCGGTAACTTCCATGCCGAGCCGGTGGCGATGGCCGCCGACAACATCGCCCTGGCCATCGCCGAAATGGGCGCGTTGAGCGAGCGCCGCATCTCACTGATGATGGACAAGCACATGTCCCAGTTGCCGCCCTTCCTGGTGGAGAACGGTGGGGTCAACTCGGGCTTCATGATTGCCCAGGTCACCGCCGCCGCACTGGCCAGCGAGAACAAGGCCCTGTCCCACCCGCACAGCGTCGACAGCCTGCCGACCTCCGCCAACCAGGAGGACCATGTCTCAATGGCCCCGGCTGCCGGCAAGCGCCTATGGGAAATGGCTGAAAATACCCGGGGCGTGCTGGCGATCGAGTGGTTGGGCGCCTGCCAGGGCCTGGACCTGCGCAAGGGGCTCAAGACCTCCGCCAGGCTCGAACAGGCGCGCCAGGCATTACGCCGTGAAGTGCCGCACTACGACCGCGACCGGTTCTTTGCACCGGACATCGAAAAGGCCGTGCACCTGCTGGCCGAAGGCAGCCTGACCGCGCTATTGCCAGCGGGCGTGCTACCAAGTCTGTAATGCGCTCGGGGGCCTTTGGTGGCGGCCCCCGTATCTCACGACCACAAAAACAATTCAAGGACGTGACATGCAACCTGCACAAGGTCTCAAGCGCGGGCTGACTGCCCGCCACATTCGTTTCATGGCCCTCGGCTCTGCCATCGGTACCGGCCTGTTCTACGGCTCGGCATCGGCCATCCAGATGGCCGGCCCGGCGGTATTGCTGGCCTATCTGATCGGCGGCGCTGCGGTATTCATGGTCATGCGGGCATTGGGCGAAATGGCCGTACACAACCCCGTGGCCGGCTCATTCGGTCACTACGCCAGCACCTACCTGGGCCCCATGGCCGGCTTTATCCTCGGCTGGACCTATGCGTTCGAGATGGTCATCGTCGCCATCGCCGATGTGACGGCGTTCGGCATCTACATGGGCTTCTGGTTCCCAGAGGTCGCCCGTTGGACATGGGTGCTGGGCATCGTCTTGGTCATCGGTGCGCTCAACCTGTGCAACGTCAAGGTATTCGGCGAACTGGAATTCTGGCTGTCCTTGCTCAAGGTGGGCGCGATCGTGGCCATGATCCTGGCGGGCCTTGGCATCATGGCCTTCGGCTTCAGCCAGGTGGGCAGCGGGCAGGCCGTGGGCGTGGGCAACCTGTTCGAGCATGGCGGTTTCATGCCTAACGGTGTCGCCGGGTTGATCGCCTCGTTCGCCGTGGTCATGTTCGCCTTTGGCGGCATCGAGATCATCGGGGTGACCGCAGGCGAGGCCAAGGATCCGCAACGGGTAATTCCCAAGGCGATCAACGCCGTGCCCCTGCGCATCCTGCTGTTCTATGTGCTCACCCTGTTCGTGCTGATGTGCCTGTACCCCTGGCCGCAGATTGGCAGCCAGGGCAGCCCCTTCGTGCAGATCTTCAGCAATCTGGGGATCGGCTCTGCGGCTGCGGTGCTGAACGTGGTGGTGATCTCTGCGGCCGTTTCTGCCATTAACAGCGATATCTTCGGTGCGGGCCGCATGATGTATGGTCTGGCCCAGCAGGGACATGCCCCCAAGGGCTTCAGCCGGCTGTCCAGGCATGGCGTGCCGTGGATGACGGTGGTGGTGATGGGGGCAGCACTGCTGGTTGGGGTACTGCTCAATTACCTGATCCCTGAAAACGTGTTTCTGCTGATCGCCTCGATCGCTACCTTCGCCACCGTCTGGGTCTGGCTGATGATCCTCATCACTCAGGTGGCGATGCGGAGGCGCATGAGCCGTGAGCAGATGGCCGAGCTCAAGTTCCCGGTACCGTTCTGGCCCTGGGGCCCGGCATTGGCCATCGCCTTCATGGTCTTCGTCTTCGGTGTGCTTGGCTATTTCCCGGACACCCAGGCGGCGTTGTTGGTCGGCATGGTCTGGCTGGTCTTTCTGGTGGCGTCCTACCTGTTGTGGTGCAAGCCGCGCACAGGGCAGGGCGCGTCGGTGGCCGAAGCCGCCGAGTTGCATCGCTAGCAAAGGAGAACCTGCATGAAAACCCTCTGGCAACACTGCCACGTGGCAACCATGGCCCAAGGCCGTTATTCGATCATCGAAGACGCCGCCATCGTGACCGGTGGTGGGCGGATCCTGTGGATCGGCCCACGTGCCGACTGGCAAGTCGAAGGGACCGAGCAGACGGTCGACCTGGGCGGCACTTGGGTGACCCCCGGGCTGATCGATTGCCACACGCACGCGGTATTCGGCGGCAACCGCAGCGGCGAGTTCGAACAGCGGCTGCAAGGTGTGAGCTATGCCGAGATCGCCGCGCAGGGCGGGGGCATTGCCAGCACCGTGAGGGCCACCCGCGCCGCCAGTGAAGACATGCTGTTCGCCAGCGCCCGGCAGCGCGTCCGGGCGTTGATGCGCGACGGCGTGACCACCCTGGAGATCAAGTCCGGTTACGGCCTGGACTTGGTCAACGAGCGCAAGATGCTGCGTGTAGCCCGGCGTCTGGGTGACGAGCTGGGTATCACGGTTCGGGCCACGTGCCTGGCGGCTCACGCCTTGCCGCCGGAATACGCCGAACGCAGCGACGACTTCATTGCCCACATCTGTGATGACATGCTGCCGGCATTGGCAGCAGAAGGGCTGGTGGATGCGGTGGATGCCTTCTGCGAACACCTGGCCTTCTCACCCGTCCAGGTTGAACGCCTGTTCATCAAGGCACAGCAACTGGGTTTGCCGGTCAAGCTGCACGCTGAACAATTGTCTTCCTTGCACGGCTCCAGCTTGGCCGCCCGCTACCAGGCACTGTCGGCCGATCACCTGGAATTCATGACAGAAGAAGATGCCGTGGCCATGGCAACGGCTGGCACCGTGGCCGTCTTGCTGCCCGGCGCGTTCTACTTTCTGCGCGAGACCCAAGTTCCGCCGATGGAGGCCCTGCGTCGGCACGGCGTGAAAATCGCCCTGGCCAGCGACCTGAACCCGGGCACCTCACCGGGCCTGTCACTGCGGCTGATGCTGAACATGGGCTGTACCTTGTTCCGCATGACGCCGGAAGAGGCCCTCGCCGGTGTCACCACCCATGCGGCGCAAGCGCTGGGCATGGGAAGCAGCCATGGCACCCTTGAAGCGGGCAAGGCCGCCGACTTCGTTGCCTGGCAAATAGAACGCCCTGCCGACCTGGCCTACTGGCTTGGCGGCGACCTGCCCAAGCGCGTCGTGCGCGGCGGCCATGAACTGGATATCTGAGCGAGGCGAGATGGACAAGGTACTGAGCTTTCACCAGGGTCAATTGCCGCTGTTGATCAGCATTCCCCATGCGGGCCTGAAGCTGACCCCGGCAGTGGCCGATGGCCTGGTCGATCAGGCGCGCAGCTTGCCCGACACGGACTGGCACATTCCCCGTCTGTACGATTTCGCCCAGGCGCTGGGCGCCAGTGTACTGACGGCCGAGTATTCGCGCTTCGTCATCGACCTCAATCGCCCAGAGGACGACAAGCCGCTGTATGCCGGGGCCACCACGGGGCTTTATCCGGACACGCTCTTTGAAGGTGAACCTTTGTTCAAGGAGGGGCTGGCGCCAAGCCCGGCAGAGCGCAAGCACTACCTTGAGCACATCTGGCACCCTTATCACAGGGCAATCAGGCATGAGCTGGCACGTTTGCGTGAGACGTTCGGCTATGCCCTGCTCTGGGACGCCCATTCCATCCGCTCGCACATTCCTCGGTTGTTCGACGGCAAGCTACCGGACTTCAACCTCGGGACCTTCAATGATGCGAGTTGCGACCCCAGCCTGGCCCAGCGGCTGACGCACGTCTGCCAACAGGCGCACGGTTACGATCATGCGCTCAATGGGCGCTTCAAGGGCGGGCACATCACCCGTCATTACGGCAATCCAGCCGCGCACGTTCACGCCGTCCAGCTCGAGCTTGCGCAAAGCACCTACATGCTAGAGCGTGAGCCTTTTAGCTACCGTGAAGATTTGGCAGGCCCCACCCAGGCGGTGCTCAAGCAGCTTCTGCAGGCGCTGCTAGCGTGGGGCCAGGCGCATTATCGCAACTGAAGGCAATCGGCCAGGCAGCGCGGGGTATGCGCGCCGCCCGGTCAATCGTCAGCCTTTGGCGACCTCCTTGAGCGTGAGTTCGCGCAGCAGTGCCTGCTCCTCGAGTTCCCGATCCATCTGCAAGCCTTGTTGCAAGATCACCTCTTCCTGCAGCGAATGGCTGGTGTTGGCCAGTTCCAGTACCCGCTGGCGGTACCGGTTTTCAACCTCCTCGAACCGCTCGGCGTATTCACCGCGAAGGCGCTGGGTCCAGTCCTGGTTGGACAGCAGATAGTCGATGAACGCTTCGCTGTGTTCGCGCTTGCGCACGTGTTCGAGCACGCTCGAAAGCTCATCGGCCGCCAGGTTGGCAGCACTTCGGAAACGCATGCGGTCGGCGATGGGCAGCTCGAGTTCCTTGGCCAGTTCGCGGCGATAAGCCAGGCGCACCGAAACCAGATCCCCCGGTATCGAGCGGTGCTGGGCAAGGTGTTCGAGTTCCTCTACCCGGAACAGCTGCAACAGCCTTTGGCGCATCTGCTGCAGGCTATCTCCTGCATCGATCACGACACGTTGATGCATCAGGTACAACTCGATGTTGTTGAACGCCTGAAGCGCGCCGTCATGACAGGTTTGTGCGCCATTTTCGTCAGGCAGCGCCGCTACAGCGATGCTTTCCAGCAATGGCCGCTCGGTCGGGTTGCTGACCGCCGCGACCAGCATCAGTCGCACCCGTTCGCAGAACCTGCCCCGAGTAGCGGGCTCCACGTAAGGGGCTGCGTTTTGCAGACGGCCCACCAGGCGCAGCAAGTCACTGCCTGCAAGCGCGTCCCAGCATACCTGCAGGGATTCATTTTGCAGTGCATTTCCCAACATCCACGATTCCATCCGTGGGGTATCGTCACCGGACACCGGAAAGTGCGGGTGGTCCAGAGAGCCATCACTGGAACCATCGGTGAGCAGGTCGTTGGGAATGTCCAAGGCGAAGGAGAAGCTGTGATGGCTGTCGGAAAACGTGCGGACCCGCTGGATGGTTTCGGCTGGCAGCGGGTTGTCCAACAGGGACACAGAAGAAATCGGAATGGTGCTATCCAGGTTCGACAGGACACGGTCCGGCAGTTCGGTGATGTTGTTCGAACTGAGGTCGAGCAACTCGAGCGGCAGCAACAGGTCGCACCAGTGCGGCCAGCCCTGCAGGTCCATGTTGCTCAGCACCAGGGACTGGAGATTCGCTGCAAGCTGTGCAGGAACACGATTGATGGTGCCCACCCGGTTGCCCGAAAGGTCCAGCGAAGTAAGGTGGTTCAGGCGGCCAAAAATCTCGAACATAGGCTCATCGATTTCCAAACCCATATTGCGCAACTCCAGGTACTCCAGCTCCGGCAAGCGCAGCAAGGCGGTAGGCAGTGTCGATTGCGGCGCTTGATGACCGTCTATGGTCAGGCGCGTGATACCCGGAAACCGACTGAGCAGCTCATCAAGCTGCGCAGTCGTGCCTCGCAAGCGGGTCAAGGCCAGGGCGCGAACACGCTCGCCAAAGAAGGGGGGCAGGCGCCTCGGGAAGTGCTCGATCGACACGTCTTCCAGATGCAGCCTGAGGTATCGATGGCCCTGTTCCTGATATGTCCAGAAATCATTGATCGCCGTTTCAATGCGTTGACGCTCGGCCAGGGCGGTTTGTGTCAGGGGGTTGCTGGAACTCGATGCCTGCGCCCAGCCCTCCAGCGCTTCTCGTACCTGCGAGCGCTCGGTGCGCAGGCGCGTGATTCCCTCGATAAGCGACGGCGGCTGGTCCACGCGAATACCAGAAGTGTCCAGCTGCTCGTTCATGAGCAAACGCTGCACGTGAATTTCGTTGATCGGGTTGCCTTCAAGGTTGATGACCGGCGGGAGTCGCAGTGATTCGGCTTCGTGCAGCAGGAACGATGGCAGCGTGAGCAGGTTATTGGCGCGCAGGGACAGCTCACCGATGCGGCTCAAGGCATCGCTGTCGATGCCCATCGGCCATTGCGACAGATGCATGCGGTCGAGCCCGAGGTAATCGAGTGTGAGCGCGTGGAAGCTCGGACGGTTGCCTTGTGCCAAGCGATTTCCGGAAAGGTCCAGATGACGCAGCTGCCGGGCACCGGTCAGCATGTCCAGGTCACTGGAGGACAAGGCAATGTTCTGGTTGGTCAGTACCAAGCGCTGCAGCTGTGGCAGGTTTTCCAGAATGGTGGGAATGCTGAATATGAATGCCGAGGGTGTTGCCCGCGGTGTGTAGGGCCGGTCAATTTCCAATGCCTGGAGTTGCGGCATCTGGCGGAGCAGGCGTTGCAGCAAACGCTCGTTCTGCGCCCAGCTGGCCATCGCGCCTGAGGGCAGGTCATAGAGGGTCAGGCTGCGCACTCGCTGGTAGAAGAACTCGGGTAAGTTCAACGGAATATCGGCCAGAGAGATCAGCGCCAGGCGTAACACGGACGTGCTCCGGTCGCCTTCGTCCAACGCCGTGTCATACCAGAACTGCACGATAGCCTCGCGCAACGCATCGTAGTTGCGTGCTGCCGCATCGGTCGACGGCGAAATGGCCTCGCTCCAGTCATCGAGCCTGCTTTGCAGTTCGGTGCGCTGCTCGGCCAAACGTTGCAGGTGTTCGAAAATCTGCAGGCGCGTGCGGCCACTGCTGGCCAGCGTATTGATCACCTGATCGGCAGAGCGGCCGGTACGCTGCGCCAACTCCAATGCCTCGACCTCTGCAAGGAGCTGCGAATAAGAGACCGCATGGGCTTGCGGGCCACCGCCGCTCAGCGGATACCCCAGGCGGCCCTCGGCAAGGCGCATGGGTGACCGATAGCCGGGGCGCACCGGCCGCATGCCCAGGGCCCTGCGCAAGGCTGGGCGAGGCAGCAACGGACTTTCCTGCATCAGGTGCCGCAGGGCCGCAGCGTCAGCCGCGCCGAGTTGTGCCATGACGTCTGGCAGCGCCTCGTGAAGCGCGGTAAAGAGGTCCGGGTGTGCCGTTACCAACCGAGATGACTCGGCTTGATCCTGGACGATGTACCCTGCAGGGGCATGGATGATGGTTACGCAGGGGTTACCTTGCTTGGGGCCGATTGCCTCGGCTTGAGTGGGCCAGAACCCACCTCGCAGGATTTGTAGCCTGGTACCGGTAGGCCATTGCCTGAGTGTCGGCAAGGTATGCAGCACGAGTCGATCGCTGTCCCAGCTCTGAGCCCCTACCAGAAACAGCCCCTCGTAAGCCCGCGCCAGACGGACCTGTTGCAGATAAACACGAATTTCCTCGCTCAGGCGTAGCGGTACCCTACCGCTTGCCAGCAGGCCCCGTTCGTTGGCAGTCGCGCTGCGTACCAGCTCGTCGGCAATGGCGGCTGGAAGACCGGGGTATGCCCGCATGACCGGTTCGGCGTCGGGCAGCTGGGCCGATGCCATGCGCCTGTAGGCTCTGAAAAATTCGGTTGAGCGGTCTGCTGTGACGGGCAACTGGCTGATCGACTGGTCAAGCTTGAACCGCTGGAGGGTGTCTTGCAGCAACGCCGGCAATCGCTCGCTCTCCACCAGCGCCCTGCGCAAGGTATCTTCGTCCGTGTCACTGATCTGCAGCATCCGTTGCAGCGTCGGCTCATCGAAGTCAGCACTCAGGTGCCCCATTCGTTGCAACAAGGTCGAACCTGTCCAGGTAGCGGGGCGGTCGGTGACCTGTATCCACGCGCCAGCGCCGTTGTAGCGCAGCGGTGGCTGATAGCGATGCTCGCCCCGTGGGTGCTGCAGCCGGTATTGGCCAGTGTCGGCGTCTGACACGACCTGATACTGGCGACCCTGCAGCACCAGCCGTTGCTGACCCTCATGCAACAACAGGCCCTGCTCATCCGGTGCCAATGACTGTGGCAGTGGGTCCTGGATTTGATAGGGCGTCAGATCAGGTTTCCACAGGCTAACCTGCCCATCAGGCATGTCCACGTCTTCCAGCTCTTCGATGAATGACGGGGTCTCGACGGGAATGCGCGCATCACCCGATTCGTCGTCGGGTTCTTCGACGATGGGTTCGTCGCCCCCTGGGATTTGCGGCGCGCCTTTGAGCGCATGGCCGGCAGCTGTCAGCGCAGCCATGACCGCCACGTTCTCGACGACATCGATCAGGTAGTCGTAAGCTGTGTCGCGCTCGTCTGCCTCCCAGGCTTCGATCCCCTCATACACCTCATGGGCCAGCTGGACGATGCCCACCAAAAGCATGGCCTCCCCAAGGCCAGGCACGAAGAAGCCGGCGATGTTCAATGCCAGCAACGCGCGCCCGGCAATGAGCTCGCGGTGAGCCTGGGCCGTACGCCGGTCCACGATCTGGGTTGGGACAGCGTGGAAGAGCACGTCCTGTTCATGACGTTCCACCTTGCGAAAGGCCATGAGCCCCTGGAACGCGTGGGTGAAAGGCGTTTGAACGGGGTAGAGCCTGGCATGTGGATCGCGTACGGGCTCGTGCAGGCCGCGGGTACTCCAGCCCGGTGGTGTCAGACGCGCTTGCAGGCGCTGTCTAACCATCCCCTTGTCGCGCTCGGGCACATGCTTGTCCAGGTAGCCCATGTCAGCCTGGAGCCGATCCCGCAGTGCGTCATGCATGGCCTGCGTATCGGCGAACGCCTTGAGGGGTGTTTCCTCGTCGTCGGGGATATACAGCGCAATGCGGCTATCGGCACCCGATTGCCTCTCGATGACCACTACTCCCGTCAGTACGCAGCCCCAGAGTTGCAGCTCGCTGAACCTGAACCCCGATGCGAGAGGATCCAGCTTTTGATCGAGCGGTACTTCCAGCGCGGCGGTGTAGAACGTCTCGCTGATATCGCCCTTCAAGCGAGCGTAGTGCAGGGACTGTCGCCAAGCCGATTCCTCCGCCCGCCCCAGTGTTTGATACACCTCCAGGGCCACCTCGTCCGCACTGCGGTCAGCCGTTGCGGCCGGGTAGTAGATCGCGTGTATCAGGTCGTGATATTTCCCACCAATGTCCAACGTCCGACACAGGTCGGCGAAGGCTTCTGCCGGGATGTCCAGTGCATTGGTGATAGGCACGGTGCCCATGAAACGCCGGTGGTCGAGAATCACCGATTTTTTCAGGAGCCCATCGGGTGCATCCATGCCACCTTCAACGGCGGCGGACGCCTCGAAGTTATGCAGGGCTGCCTGAAGCAGTGAACGGGTCGCCCGCTCCACGGCCTGCCGCCCGTCCAGGGCGTCGTGCTCCTCGATCAGGCGCGCGTCCACCAGGTAGCTCTTGTCGACATCGACCTGTAGACCAAAGCGTTCGGCAATGGCTTCGGTCAACGCCTTTCTGGCATAGATCTCCAGCTCTGCAACCTGCTCGAACAGCGCCGCGACCTGCGCTTGGTGCTGACGGTGCTGTGCGTGTTCGATGCTCCAGGCACGCGCGACGGCCGGTTGCTCCGTGATCGCTGACGCCAGCCAGGCAGGTGCCTGCCGCCAATTGCGCATGGCCTGGTGCGTGTGGGTCGGGCTTTTTTTCAGCCACTGGGGGATGCGCTTGGCAATGGTGGAGTAATGGACACCTTGTGAGGGTAGGGTGTCGCTGGTGGGTGTTGGCATTTAGCAGTCCTCTGCACGATGAGGTGAAGGACTCTGTAGGGCCGGGGAAGGAGAAAGGAGGTAGATATATCTGCCCGGCAACTGTACCGGGCCAGGCATGGAGTTGATGTACAAGCATGCTCTGCGCTCAATTCAGGTTTATGATGGCTCACGGTCGAACAACCTTCACACGGAGTGCGCAATGCAGACCCTCTACCCGCAGATCAAACCCTACGCCCGGCACGATCTGGCCGTGGAAGCGCCACACGTGCTGTACGTCGATGAAAGCGGCTCACCCGAAGGTTTGCCAGTGGTCTTCATTCACGGCGGCCCGGGTGCAGGCTGCGACGCCCAGAGCCGGTGCTATTTCGATCCCACCCTGTACCGCATTATCACCTTCGACCAGCGCGGCTGTGGCCGCTCCACCCCCCATGCCAGCCTGGAAAACAACACCACCTGGCACTTGGTGGAGGACATGGAGCGCATCCGTGAACACCTGGGTATCGACAAGTGGGTACTGTTCGGCGGCTCATGGGGCTCCACGCTCGCGCTGGCCTATGCCCAGACTCACCCCGAACGCGTGCATGGTCTGATCCTGCGCGGCATCTTCCTGTGCAGGCCCCAGGAGATACAGTGGTTCTACCAGGAAGGTGCCAGCCGCCTGTTCCCCGACTACTGGCAGGACTACATTGCGCCCATCCCACCGGAGGAGCGCGGCGATATGGTCAGCGCGTTCCACAAGCGCCTGACCGGCTCCGACCAGATTGCCCAGATGCACGCGGCCAAGGCATGGTCCACTTGGGAGGGCCGCACGGCCACACTGCGGCCCAACCCCCTGGTAGTGGACCGGTTCTCCGAGCCGCAGCGGGCCTTGTCCATCGCCCGCATCGAATGCCACTACTTCATGAACAACGCCTTCCTGGAGCCGAACCAGCTGGTGCGCGACCTGCCCAGCATCGCCCACCTGCCGGCGGTGATCGTGCACGGGCGCTACGACGTGATCTGCCCACTGGACAACGCTTGGGAACTGCACCAGGCGTGGCCGAACAGTGAACTGAAGGTCATTCGCGATGCCGGGCATGCCGCATCCGAGCCGGGCATTACCGATGCTCTGGTGCGCGCAGCCGACCAGATGGCCAGGCGCCTGCTCGACTTGCCACTGGAAGAAGCATGAAGGGCCTGCTGCAACGGGTGCGCAACGCGCGGGTGGAAGTGCAGGGCCAGGTCATCGGCGCTGTCGAGCAAGGCCTGCTGGTGCTGGTGGCCGTGGAGCCGGACGACACCCGCGAGCATGCTGACAAGCTGCTGCACAAGCTGTTGAACTACCGCGTGTTCAGCGATGAGCAGGGCAAGATGAACCTGTCGTTGAAAGAAGTGGGGGGCGGGCTGCTGCTGGTCTCGCAGTTCACATTGGCGGCCGACACCCGCAACGGCATGCGCCCCAGCTTTTCCACGGCGGCGCCGCCGGCCTTGGGCGCCGAGCTGTTCGACTACCTGGTGACGCAAGCCAGAGACCGCCACGCCGACGTCGCTACCGGTCAGTTCGGTGCCGACATGCAGGTCCACCTGGTCAATGATGGCCCTGTAACATTGCTGTTACAAATTTAAGGTTAAAAAAAGCCGCTTTCTTGAATAAATAAGCGGTTCTATACCATAAATAGTTGTTGCAGCCTGATGCGTTGTCACGCGACCTGCTGGATAATCGCGCGCTGCATGAGGCCTGCGTTCGCAGGTCCGTTTCACTCTGACTCGAGCATTGTCCGTAGCCGTTTGGGGAATCATTACGCCCTTACGGGGTCCGAACAGTGCTCGCCAACCCGGCATTTGTCGCTGGCCGTTGGTTTCATGATCTGTTTTCGGCGAGGGTTGCTCGTGATTGTTAGTCCCCAAAAAGCATCAAGAATCCCCGGCGTCAGGCTGCGCAAGGCGCTGATGGCCAGCATGGCAATCGTTGGCCTGATGAGCGCGGGCCAGCTGTGGGCATTCAATCTTGACGATGTTGCAGCCAAGGCAAAGGATCTGGCCGGCCAGAAGTACGAAGCGCCCAAAAGCAACCTGCCGGCCGTGTTCCGCGACATGAAGTTCGCGGACTACCAGAAGATCCACTTCCTGCAGGAAAAGGCCGAGTGGGCCAACGACAAGACACCGTTCAAGCTGTCGTTCTACCACCAGGGCATGCACTTCGATACGCCGGTGAAAATCAACGAAGTCACCGCCACCAAGGTCCAGGAAATCAAGTACGACCCGAGCCGCTTCGAGTTCGGCGACGTGCCGCATGATGCCGATGCCACCAAGAACCTGGGCTATGCGGGCTTCCGCGTGCTGTACCCGATCAACAAGGCCGACAAGCAGGACGAAATCATGACCCTGCTTGGCGCCAGTTATTTCCGCGTCGTGGGCAAGGGCCATGTGTATGGCCTGTCGGCCCGTGGCCTGGCCATCGACACGGCGCTGCCTTCGGGCGAAGAATTCCCACGGTTCACCGAGTTCTGGGTCGAGAAGCCGCAGCCGGCCGACAAGCACCTGGTGATCTACGCGCTGCTGGACTCCCCGCGCTCAACCGGCGCCTACAAGCTCACCCTGCGTCCGGGCAACGACACGGTCGTTGACGTGCAGTCGCGCGTGTACCTGCGCGATCATGTCAGCCGCCTGGGCGTCGCGCCGCTGACCAGCATGTACCTGTTCGGTCCGAACCAGCCGTCCAAGGTCCTCAACTACCGTCCTGCGTTGCACGATTCCGAAGGCCTGTCCATCCATGCCGGCAACGGCGAGTGGCTGTGGCGCCCGCTGAATAACCCCAAGCACCTGTCGGTCAGCAATTTCAGCGTCGAGAACCCGCGCGGCTTCGGTCTGATGCAGCGCCAGCGCGCCTTCAGCGACTATGAAGACCTGGATGATAACTACCAGAAGCGCCCAAGTGCCTGGATCGAACCCAAAGGCGACTGGGGCAAGGGCTCCGTCGACCTGGTGGAAATCCCGACGGCCGACGAAACCAACGACAACATCGTTGCTTTCTGGAGCCCGGAAAAGCTGCCCGAGCCTGGCGAGGCGGCCGAGTTCGCCTACCGCCTGCATTGGACCATCGACGAACCCAAGTTCCAGGCGCCTGAGTTGGGCTGGGTCAAGCAGACCCTGCGCTCCACTGGCGACGTCAAGCAGTCCAACCTGATCCGCCAGCCTGATGGCAGCGTGGCTTTCCTGGTCGACTTCGCGGGCCCGGCACTTGCCGCCCTGCCTGAAGACACCCCGGTGCGCAGCCAGATCAGCGTGGGCGACAACGGTGAGGTGGTCGAGAACAACCTGCGCTACAACCCTGAAACCAAGGGCTGGCGCCTGACGCTGCGTCTGAAGGTCAAAGAAGCCAACAAGTCGACCGAAATGCGTGCAGCGCTGGTGCGCGATGTGCCCGTAGAGGCTCCAGCGCCTGCCACGGACGCCAAGCAGGACAAGGCGTCTGCCAAGCATGCCAAGGCCGAGAAAACCGCCAAGGCCGAACAACCTGCCGCCGACGCGGCGCCCACCGCCGAGGCTGCGGCCACCACCGAAAAGGTGCTGACCGAAACCTGGACCTATCAGTTGCCTGCCGATGAGTAACTCGAGCCCAAAGCCGGTATCGCTTGGCGAGTACCTGGCCCACCTTCCAATGAGCGATGAGCAGCGCGCGGAACTGGCCAATTGCGCATCGTTCAGTGAGCTGCACCAGCGCCTGGCGGCCAACTCGCACGCCAGCCCAGCCGAGGCCGTGCAGGCCTCGGTGGGCTCGCGCCTGACGGTCGGCACCGCGGGTGAACTGGAAGAGGCCGAGATGCTCGGGGTGGACGGTAACGGGCGCCTGTGCCTGAAGATCGCGCCGCCCATCACGCGTACCAAGGTCGTTCCCGAGCCATGGCGTACCAACCTGCTGGTGCGGGTATGGCGGCGCCTGACCGGGCGTACCAACGCACCGCAGCCACCCAAGCGTGAGTTGCCGGCGGCCCGCTGGCGCACTGTCGGCTCGATCCGCCGATACATCCTGCTGGCGCTGATGATCGGGCAGACACTGGTCGCTGGCTGGTACATGAAGAGCATCCTGCCCTATCAGGGCTGGTCGTTCGTCGATCTGGACGAAATCTTCGCGCAGCCGATCTGGGATACGGTGGTGCAGGTATGGCCGTACGCCTTGCAGACGTCCATCCTGATTCTCTTCGGGATTCTGTTCTGCTGGGTGTCGGCCGGCTTCTGGACTGCCCTGATGGGCTTCCTTGAGCTGCTGACCGGGCGCGACAAGTACAAGATTTCCGGCAGCAGTGCCGGCAACGAACCCATCGCGCCCGATGCACGTACTGCGCTGGTCATGCCGATCTGCAACGAAGACGTGCCGCGGGTGTTTGCAGGCCTGCGTGCAACGTTCGAGTCGGTAGCAGCCAGCGGTAACCTGGACCGTTTCGACTTCTTTGTGCTCAGCGACACCAACGACACCGACATTGCCGTTGCCGAGCAGCAGGCATGGCTGGACGTGTGCCGTGAAACCAAGGGGTTCGGCCGTATCTTCTACCGCCGTCGCCGGCGTCGGGTGAAGCGCAAGAGTGGTAACCTCGACGACTTCTGCCGCCGCTGGGGCAGCGAATACAAGTACATGGTGGTGCTGGACGCCGACAGCGTCATGAGCGGCGAATGCCTGAGCAGCCTGGTGCGCCTGATGGAGGCCAACCCTGATGCCGGCATCATCCAGACCGGGCCCAAGGCGTCGGGCATGGATACCCTGTATGCGCGCATGCAGCAGTTCGCCACGCGCGTCTACGGCCCATTGTTCACGGCCGGCCTGCACTTCTGGCAGCTGGGTGAGTCGCACTACTGGGGGCACAATGCGATCATTCGCATGAAGCCGTTCATCGAACACTGCGCATTGGCGCCATTGCCAGGCAAGGGTGCGTTCGCTGGGGCCATTCTTTCCCACGACTTCGTCGAAGCCGCGCTCATGCGCCGCGCCGGTTGGGGCGTATGGATCGCCTATGACTTGCCGGGCAGCTACGAAGAACTGCCGCCCAACCTGCTCGACGAACTCAAGCGCGACCGTCGCTGGTGCCATGGCAACCTGATGAACTTCCGGCTGTTCCTGGTCAAGGGCATGCACCCGGTGCACCGTGCCGTGTTCCTGACGGGTGTCATGTCCTACCTGTCTGCGCCGTTGTGGTTCCTGTTCCTGGTGCTGTCCACGGCGTTGCTGGCGACCAACACCCTGATGGAGCCCCAGTACTTCATCGAGCCGTACCAGCTGTATCCGCTGTGGCCTCAATGGCACCCGGAAAAAGCCGTGGCGTTGTTCTCCACCACCATCGTGCTGCTGTTCCTGCCCAAATTGCTCAGCGTCATCCTGATCTGGGCCAAGGGCGCAGTTGAGTACGGCGGGCGGATCAAGGTCACCTTGTCGATGCTCATGGAAATGCTGTTCTCCATGTTGCTGGCGCCGGTGCGCATGATCTTCCACACCCGCTTCGTGCTGGCCGCGTTCCTGGGCTGGGCCGCCACCTGGAACTCCCCGCAGCGCGACGACGATTCCACACCCTGGAGCGAAGCGGTCAAGCGTCATGGTCCGCAGACCTTGCTGGGCGTGGCATGGGCAGGTCTGGTAGCCTGGCTGAACCCCAGTTTCCTGTGGTGGCTGACGCCGATCGTGGGCTCGTTGATGCTGTCCATTCCGGTCTCGGTCATTTCCAGCCGTACCCGCCTGGGTCTGGCCGCCAAGGACGAGAAGCTGTTCCTGATTCCTGAGGAATACGCCACACCGCAGGAGCTGCTGGCCACGGACCAGTACACCCACGAGAATCGCTGGCACGCCCTGCGCGACGGTTTTGTGCGCGCGGTAGTGGACCCGCGGCAGAATGCTCTGGCGTGTGCCATGGCCACTGCCCGGCACGGTCAGGCAGCGCCCATCGAGGCCATGCGTGCCGAACGCATCGTCAAAGCTCTGGAAGTTGGCCCCCATGGACTCGACCTGGGCACGCGCCTGGCATTGCTGAGCGACCCCGTGGCGCTGACCCGCCTGCACGAGCAGGTATGGTCGCAGCAGCACGCGGCATGGATCGATGCCTGGCGCGCCTCGATCAAGGGCGACCCGCATTCACCGTTGTTGCCGCTGCATCCTGAACATGAGGGTCAACCGGCACTCGCAGGCTCCTGACCTGCGCCATTGGCGGGCCAGCCCGTTCCGACCTACCCTGTAGCCGACGTTTGCAGGGTAGCGCCGGACCGGGTTGGCCCGCGACGCTTTTGCCCTTCGGGCCGATTTAGGCCAACAAAGTCCCCCCCGATGCTATATCGCCAGCGCGCCATGCGTTAGCATCCCTCTCCGATAGCTCATGGCGGCCCGCACGGCCGTACCAATAAGAAAACGCGCTACTTCTACTTTCAGGGGACTTGGTGATGTTCAAGAAATACCTTTCGCGGCTGCTGGTGGGCATGACCGCTCTGGTGGCGGTGTCCGCCGCCCAGGCCGGGGCCATCGACGAGGCCGTCAAGCGTGGCACGCTGCGTGTGGGCATGGACCCGACCTACATGCCGTTCCAGATGACCAACAAGCGTGGCGAGATCATTGGTTTTGAGGTCGACATCCTCAAGGCCATGGCCAAGTCGATGGGCGTCAAGTTCGAAGCGGTATCCACCGCCTACGACGGCATCATCCCCGCCCTGCTGACTGACAAGTTCGACATGATCGGCAGCGGCATGACCTTGACCCAGGAGCGCAACCTGCGCCTGAACTTCAGCGAGCCTTTCATCGTCGTGGGCCAGACCCTGCTGATCCGCAAGGACCTGGCCGGCGAGATCAAGTCGTACAAGGACCTGAACAACGAGAAGTACCGCCTGACCTCCAAGCTGGGTACCACCGGCGAGATGGTGTCCAAGAAGCTGATCGGCAAAGCCAAGTACCACGGCTATGACAATGAGCAGGAAGCGGTCATGGATGTGGTCAACGGCAAGGCAGACGCCTTCGTCTATGACGCGCCGTACAACGTAGTGGCCGTTGAGAAGGCCGGTGCTGGCAAGCTGCTGTTCCTCGAAGAACCCTTCACCTACGAGCCGCTGGCCTTCGGCCTGAAGAAAGGCGACTACGACAGCATCAACTTCATCAACAATTTCCTGCACCAGATCAAGCATGACGGGACCTACGATCGTATTCACGACAAGTGGTTCAAGAACAAGGACTGGCTCAAGGACATGGAATAAAAGGCAACTTCAGGCCGCAAGCTGCAGGCCGTAGCCAGTGACCGACCTTGTGGGGTCGGCTACAGGCTGCGGCTTGTGGCTTGCGGCCTGCCGTTTTCCGGAGTATCCAAAGTGATCAAACACAAGAAGGCCCAGTGGCCCTGGCATGGGCTGACTGCACTGGTCCTGGTAGGCCTGGCCGTCAGCCTGTACATGGCGACCTCGATGATTTCCTACGAGTGGCGCTGGAACCGCGTCCCTCAGTATTTCGCTTACCAAGCCGAAGACGTACAGCGCGCGACCGACTATGGCACCGTGCAGGAAATCGTCATCTCCGGTGATGAAGCCCGCGTCACCCTGAAGGATGAAAGCGGGGAGCTTCAGGTCCTGAACGTGGCCAAGGACAGCCTGCAACTGAGCCGCGGCGACGACGTGGCCGAAGGGGACCAGATTGGCGTGACCCGGCACTGGGCCGCAGGTCCGCTGGCCTGGGGGTTGTGGACCACCCTGTGGATTTCGGTGGTGTCCGGTGCGCTGGGGCTGGTGATCGGGCTGGTGGCCGGCCTGTGCCGGTTGTCGACCAACCCGACGCTGCATGACCTGTCGACCGTGTATGTCGAACTGGTGCGCGGTACGCCGTTGCTGGTTCAGATCTTCATCTTCTACTTCTTCATCGGCACGGTCCTGAACCTGTCCCGCGAGTTCGCCGGTGTCGCCGCCCTGGCGCTGTTCACAGGCGCCTATGTGGCCGAAATCGTGCGTGCTGGCGTGCAGTCCATCGCCAAGGGGCAGAACGAAGCGGCGCGCTCGCTGGGCCTCAATGCCGGCCAGTCGATGCGTCACGTGATACTGCCCCAGGCATTCAAGCGTGTACTGCCGCCGCTGGCCGGTCAGTTCATCAGCCTGGTCAAGGACACGTCGCTGGTGTCGGTGATCGCCATTACCGAACTGACGAAAAGCGGACGGGAAGCCATCACCACCTCGTTCTCGACCTTCGAGATCTGGTTCTGCGTGGCAGGTTTGTACCTGCTGATCAACCTGCCGCTGTCGCACATTGCCAGCCGGCTCGAGCGGAGGCTTGCGCAAAGTGATTGAAGTCCGTGACCTGCTCAAGGTATTCGACACCCGTGGCCATGTGGTACGGGCGGTCGACAACGTCACCACGCACGTGGCAAAAGGCGAAGTGGTCGTGGTCCTCGGCCCTTCGGGCTCTGGCAAGTCGACCTTCTTGCGTTGCCTCAACGGCCTGGAGCATTTCGACGAGGGCCATGTGGCCATCGCCGGCCTGGATCTGGCGCACCCCAAGACCGATATCAACGCCTATCGCCGCGAAGTCGGCATGGTGTTCCAGCATTTCAACCTGTTCCCGCACATGACCGTGCTGGAAAACCTGTGCCTGGCGCAGAAGGTGGTGCGCAAGCGCAGCAAGGCCGACCGCGAGGCCAAGGCTCGGGCCTTGTTGCAAAAGGTGGGGATCGCGGAGAAAGCCAACGAGTATCCGTCACGGTTGTCGGGCGGTCAGCAGCAACGGGTTGCGATTGCCCGCGCGTTGGCCATGGACCCGAAAGTGATGCTGTTCGACGAGCCCACCTCGGCGCTGGACCCGGAAATGGTAGGGGAGGTGCTGGATGTGATGAAGACCCTGGCCCTGGAAGGCATGACCATGGTCTGCGTCACCCATGAAATGGGCTTTGCACGAGAAGTGGCCGACCGCGTGCTGTTCTTCGACCATGGCAAGCTGCTGGAAGACTCGCCGCCCGCGGAATTCTTTGCCGCACCGAAAGACCCACGTGCGCAGGCGTTTTTGCGGCAAGTGCTCTGAAAGTGAAGGCTACCCTCGCGCAGTGGGTAGCCTTCGGATTGTGCGCTACAGGGCTCCCAAACCAAGCGCTCAGATGTTGAACCGCCTTACCATCCCCCGCAGTTGCTGCCCCAACTGCTCCAGCTCACCACTTGATGCTGCAGTCTGTTCGCTGGCTGCACTGGTCTGATCGGACGCATCACGCACATTCAGCACGCTGCGATTGATCTGTTCGGCCACCACGCTCTGCTGTTCGCTGGCCGTGGCAATCTGCTGGTTCATGCCTTGGATGCTCGAGACCGTCCCTGTGATCTGGCTCAGCGCATCGCCTGCCCTGCGGCTCAACTCCACGCTTTGCTCTGTGAGGTTCTTGCTGCTGTCCAGCAAGCGCGTGACTTCGTCGGTGCCGTTGTGCAGGCTGTCGATCAGTTGACCGATTTCTTCGGTGGCGGTGGAGGTGCGCTGGGCCAGGCCGCGCACTTCATCGGCCACTACCGCGAAGCCCCGGCCGGCTTCACCCGCCCGCGCCGCCTCGATCGCGGCGTTGAGTGCCAGCAGGTTGGTCTGTTCGGAGACCGACTTGATCACGTCCAGAATACTGCCGATGCGCTGACTCTCGCCGGCCAGATGCTGCATGGCTGCCAGGCAATGGTCCATCTGCCCGGACAACTGTTCAATGCGGCCAATCGCTTCGGTCACAACCTGATCGCCCACCTGCGCCTGTTGGTCGGCATTGGTGGCGGCCATCGATGCCTGCTCTGCGTTCTGCGCCACCTCCTGGACCGTGGCGCTCATCTGGTTCATGGCAGTGGCAACCTGGTCGGTTTCTTCTCGCTGCTGGCTGATGCGCACCTTGGTGTCTTCGCTGCTGGAGGCCAGTTGCGACGCGGCTTGCGAGAGTTGCCCGACACCGTGGTCGATGCCGCCGATCAGTTCGCGCAAACTTATCGTCATCTCACGCATGCTGGCCTGGAGCTTGCCCATCTCGTCGCGGCGCTGCACCGGTTCGACCTGGCTCAGGTCCCCTTTGGCGATACGTGCCGCCACATCCAGGGTCTGGCGCAGCGGTTGGGTGATCTGCAATGTGATCAGCCACCCGGCGATCACACCGACCACGAGCGCCAGCAGCGCCACGGTGGTCAACAGCGAGCGGGCGGCCAGTGCTTCCCTGTCGCGTTGTTCGACTTTGCGCTTGCCAAGCTCCAGGCTCACCGAGCGCAACTCGTCGCCGCGGCGCTCCATCGTGTTTTGCAGTTGCTCGGCCTTGACGGCGACCTGGCGGTACTGGTCCAGGGTCGCGCGGTATCGGGCCAATTCGGTGCCTGGTTGCTCGATCACCGTGCGCGGCAGCCCGAGAGGCGCCAGGCCCTTGACCAGTTGAGCCAGGCTGGTACTTGCGGCCTCCAAGGCGCTTTCACCGACTTTGGCGAAGTCTTCGACAGGGGAGAAGGTGTAGGCCGGTACCAGGCTTTGCTGGTTGGCGCTCTCCACATGCCGGCTCAGTGTGTCCATCATGCCCAGCACGTTGGTCTGCTGCCCATCGGCAGGCATCTTCAACAGGGCCTGGGTTTCAAGTTCATCGATGGCCGTGCTGAGTTTCTGCCCCTGAACGAGCAGCGCCTGGCGCAAGGTGGTGCGGCTGTTGGCAGTGCGCTGCAGTTCGGCGAAGTCATCGCGCAATTGCTGCAGCAAACCCAGTTTTTCGGTCAGCATCTGCCGTGACTCTTCGACATTGCTGCGCTGCTGCAGCGTAGTCAGCATGTTGCTCAATTGCTCGAGGATGCGGCCGATCCGAGTCTTGCTCTGCTCATCGTCGAGCACACGGTACGTGATGCGCTCAGCGCGCAGGTCCTTGGTCAGGTCATTGATTTCGCCAATTTCACTCAGTTGCTGCGAACGAACGATGGCGCCGTCCAGGGCGCGCCAGCCACTGATCGTGGTGACCAGCGTGAGCAGCAGGACCACGGCGAAACCGAGGGCCAACTTGGCGGCGACGCTGATGTTGCCGAGCTTGCGGTTGAGGTAACCGAGCATGGGGATTCTCCGTGCAAGTGGAAGGAATGAAGAGCACGCGCAATGCGTGCAAGCCATCCCTGCCCATCGGCGGAGGACCTGTAGGACTTGACCTGAAACCCGCGTAGGAAAATTCGGACCATATGGTCAGATCTTTTACGGTTACATAAGCCTTTCGAGCGCAACCGCACGTCTTTCAAAGAGGCTGCGTGGCAGCCTCAGTCTGAATGCGCCGATTGACCGGCACTGTCATTGGTCGTGTCGACAGGCCTGTCCGTCAGAGCTTGAAACGCCTCACCAAACCCTGCAAATGAGTGCCTAGGCGTGCCAGCTCAACACTGGAGCTGGCAGTCTGTTCGCTGGCCGCCGAGGTCTGGTCGGAAATGTCCCGTACGTTGATCACGCTGCGGTTGATCTCTTCGGCCACCGCCGTCTGCTCCTCGGCTGCCGTGGCGATCTGCTGGTTCATCGCCTGGATGGAGGAGACGGTGCGGGTGATGTTTTCCAGCGAACTACCTGCACGGCGGGTCAGTTCGACGGTGCTGTCGGTGAGTTGCCGGCTGCTGTCCATCACGCTCGCTGCGCGCTGTGTGCCGCTTTGCAAACCGGCGATCAGTTCCTCGATCTCCTCGGTGGATTGCTGTGTGCGTTGTGCCAGGCTGCGCACCTCGTCAGCCACCACTGCAAACCCGCGCCCGGCTTCGCCTGCACGGGCCGCTTCGATCGCCGCGTTGAGCGCCAGCAGGTTGGTCTGCTGGGCCACCGACTTGATCACATCCAGTACGCTGCCGATCTTGTCGCTTTCACCCTTGAGCTGGCTCATGGCCTCGCTGGAGTTGGCCACCTCGCTGGCCAGCCGCTCAATCTGCGCCACCGCTTCGCTGACCACACGATCGCCCTCACGGGCCTGCTGGTCGGCCATGACGGCTGCTTCCGAGGCCTGCTCGGCGTTGCGTGCCACGTCGTGAACGGTCGCTGTCATCTGGTTCATCGCCGTGGCAACCTGGTCTGTCTCGACTTTCTGGTTGGTAACGCCTGCGCTGGTCTGCTCGGTCACCGCCGAGAGCTCTTCGGCGGCACTGGCAATCTGGGTTACACCATCGCCGATGCCGCCAATCAGCTCGCGCAGGCCTTGGGTCATGCGCTGCATGCTGGCCTGCAACTGGCCAAGCTCGTCTTTACGCAACGAAGGTTCATGCAGGGTGAGGTCGCCGTTGGCCACCCGTTCGGCTCCACGCAGCGCCTCGCGCAGCGGCAGGATGATCTGACGGGTGATCACCCAGGCCGCCAGCAGGCCCAGCAAGACGGCCAGGCCAGTGGCCAACCCCAGCAACGCTTTTGCCTGGGCAGCGGCGGTGTCACGCACCTGGGTCTGCGATGTGGTCATGGCCTGGCTGGTCTGCATCAAGGTCACGCCTTGATCGGCCATTTGCTGCAACGCCTGGGCGCTGGCGCTCTGCGCTTCGCCGAACTGCATCACGGCGTCGCGGTAGCCGCCCATGGCGGTACTGGCGTCGGTCAGGCCGGCGGCGAATTCGGCAGGCAGCTTGGCGGGCAGCCCTCGCAACTCGTCCAGCGCCTGGTCGATGGCCTTGAGTGCGGTCTGCTGATAATCGGCATTACCGCTGTAGGTGTAACCACGCACCTGGAATCGCGCTTGCTGGAGCAGGCTGTTGACGGTGACGGCATATTGGTACTGGGTGATATCGCCCGCTTGAAGCAGGCGCTGCTGAACGCGTCCTACCAGTTCGACTGCCTTGTCCGCGCTGTCCCCCAGCACGCCGCGGCTGGCCTCGCGTCGCACATTCGCCTGCTTGAGCTGCGCGAAGGCCTGCTGGTAGGCCGCTACTGCATCGCGCTGCTGTTCGAGTCGCTGGTGATCGGCGGGTTCGTCGATCTGGCCGAGCATCAGCTGAACCTGACGATCCAGAGTGCCAAGCGCCTTCTCCATCTCACCGATCGAGGCGTCGTCGCGCTGGCGCTCATAATGCTGACGTGCAATGCGCAGCTCCTGGGCGTACTGCTGGATGACCGAGATGTTGCCCAGCTTGTCACCCCTGGCTGTGATGCTGTTCATGCCGTGCCAACCGGTCAGGGTGATGATCAGCGTCAGCAGCAGTACCAGGCCAAAGCCCAGCGCCAGTTTGCGGGTTACACTCACGTTGCCCAAAAGCTTGGCTAACCATCGATTCATAGAAACTCCCTGGCGGCTTGGCAGCACGATTCGTTGTTGTTGCCAATGCCATCGGCCAGGGAAGCGGAAACTTGATGGGGAAAAGCTGACCAGGTCGTCAGAATATGCGTGAGAGCAAGGCCGTGACGGCCGTTTCCACACGCAGGATGCGCGCACCGAGCTGCACCGGGGCCAAACCCGCCTTGCCCAGCAGATCGACCTCGTAGGGGATCCACCCGCCTTCCGGGCCAATGGCCAGGGTGACTGGCTGTTCTACAGCGCGAGGGCAGGCAGGATAATCACCTGGGTGACCAACCAGCCCAAGGGTGCCTTCAGCGATGGCGGGCAGACGGTCCTCGACGAACGGCTTGAAGCGTTTTTCGATGATGACTTCCGGCAGCACCGTGTCACGTGCCTGCTCCAGCCCCAATATCAGGTTTTCACGGATGACGTCGGGCTGAAGGAAGGGGGTCTGCCAGAAGCTCTTTTCCACCTTGTAGCTGTTGAGCAGGATCAGGCGAGGCACCCCAAGGGTGGCGACGGTCTGGAACAGCCTGCGCAGCATCTTGGGCCGTGGCACCGCCAGCACCAGGGTCAACGGCAGCTTGGCCGGTGGCGCCTGGTCGAAGCTGACGTGAAGCTCGGCTTCATGACGCTCCAGGCGCTGCACCGTCGCCAGGCCCATCAGGCCGTTGATGCGGCCTACGCGCAGGGTGTCGCCGACGGCGACCCCGTGCACATCCTGCATATGGACGAAGCGCCGATCAGCCAATACGACGCGGTCGGCCGCGATGAAATCGGCCTCCTCCAGCAGCAGCAGGTTCACGACTGCGTCGCGGGTGGTTGGTCTTGATCATCGGCAGGCTGTTCGTCGCTGCCACGCTTGCGAATCAGGCTGCCGCACAGCACGCCGACCTCGAACAGCAGCCACATGGGGACGGCCAACAGGGTCTGGGAGAAGATGTCCGGAGGCGTCAGCACCATGCCGACCACGAAGCAGCCAATGATCACGTAGGGGCGGATCTTCTTCAGGTACTTCACATCGACCACGCCAATCCAGACCAACAGCACCACGGCCACCGGAATCTCGAAGGCCACGCCGAAGGCGAAGAACAGCGTCATCACGAAGTCCAGGTAGCTGGCGATGTCGGTCATCATCGAGACGCCCTCGGGCGTTGCGCTGGCGAAGAAGCCGAAGATCAACGGGAAGACCAGGAAATAGGCAAAGGCCATGCCGGCGTAGAACAGCACGATGCTCGACATCAGCAGCGGTATGGCGATGCGCTTTTCATGGCGGTACAGGCCCGGCGCGATGAAACCCCAGATCTGCTGCAGAATGAAGGGGATCGCCAGGAACAGCGAAACGATCATGGTCAGCTTGAACGGCGTCAGGAAGGGCGAGGCCACGTCGGTGGCAATCATGGTCGCATTGGCGGGCAGATGATCACGCAGCGGCGCCGAGACCAGGGTGTAGATCTGCTGGGCGAAGGAAAACAGCCCGGCAAAGATCAGGAAGATGACGGCAACGCAACGCAGCAAGCGGGTGCGCAGTTCGGTCAAGTGCGAAACCAGCGGCATGGGCTGGTCGTGTTCCGGATTCTCGCTCATGGGGCTCGCGGCGGCTCGGGCGGTACGGGAGTAGGGTGCGCAGTGGCATCGGTTTCGGCTGATGTGGCTGGCAGGCCGGCAGGCGGCTGCACGGTTGCCGTGGTCACCGGAGGCTGGGCAGGCGGCGCATTGGGGTTGAGGATGCGCTTGGCCTGCTCTTCCATGTGCATGATGTGCTCGTTGTGCAGCTGGCGGCGGATGTCATCGGCGCCGATTTCACGCTCGACTTCCATCTTGATGCTGTTGAAGCTGCGTTTGAGCCGACCGATCCACAAGCCTGCCGTGCGGGCGGCGCCCGGCAAGCGCTCGGGGCCGAGCACCAGCAGGGCGACGAGGCCGACGAGCAGCAGCTCGCTGAAACTGATGCCGAACATAAGTCAGTCTTTCCGCTGCGGCTCTTGGACCGGTTGGGCCTGGCCTTCGATGGTGTGGCCCTGGCTGGCTTGGGCGGTGGTGTGCACCGGTTGCACAGGGGGTACGGGCTGGGCCGGAGGAGGGGTAGGTTCAGCTGGCTTGGTTTCCTCTTCGTTCATGGCCTTGCGAAAGCCCTTGATCGATTCGCCCAGGTCGCTGCCCAGGTTCTTCAGCTTCTTGGTGCCGAACACCAGCACGACCACGACCAGCAGGACGATCCAGTGTTTCCAGTCAAAGATACCCATTTCGTACTCCCGAAAATTGTGTGAAGGTCACCGGGCGTCAGCCCTGAACATACATCAGGCCGAAGGCTGGCGGGCGGCTTTTTCGTCATGGCCCGACAACCCGAAGCGCCGGTCGAGCTCATCGAGCACGGCCTGCGGGTGCTGGCCCAGGGCGCTGAGCATCACCAGGCTGTGAAACCACAGGTCGGCCGTCTCATAGATGACGTCGCTGCAGTCCTTGCTAAGCGCAGCATCCTTGGCGGCAATGATGGTTTCGACCGACTCTTCGCCGAGCTTTTCCAGAATCTTGTTGAGGCCCTTGTGGTACAGACTGGCCACATAGGAGCTGTCCGGCGCTGCCTGCTTGCGTTCTTCGAGCACGGCGGCCAGCCGGTTGAGGGTGTCGCTCATGTCAGTGTCCTGCGTCGTAGATGGCGTGCGGGTCTTTCAGAACCGGGTCGACGGTGGCCCATTGGCCATTCGAATAGACGCGGTAGAAGCAGCTTTCCCGGCCGGTATGGCAGGCAATGTGGCCCACCTGTTCGACCATGAGGATGATCACGTCGGCGTCGCAGTCCAGGCGCATTTCGTGAAGCTTTTGCACATGGCCCGACTCTTCGCCCTTGCGCCACAGTTTGCCACGCGAGCGCGACCAATAGATGGCGCGTTGCTCAGCAGCGGTCAACGCCAGTGCTTCACGGTTCATCCACGCCATCATCAGCACTCGTCCGGTCTTGTGGTCCTGGGCGATGGCAGGCACCAGGCCATCGCTGTTCCACTTGATCTCGTCCAGCCAGTCTTTCATCGTCGACTCCAAAACGGGCCCGTCTGCGTCGCGGGCCTTTTGCGCTAGTGTGCCAGCCACGGGCGCGGCTGGCTATTGGCGCACGATCAGGTAAAGGCCTGCGGCCAGCATCAACCAGGCCGGCCACGCAGTAGCTGCCGCCAGGCTACCGGCCTGCAGGGCGACACCGCCCAGGATCACGCCCCCGCCCAGCAAGCCGGCACCGAGCAGGCGCAGGGCCCAATGATCGCCATGTCGGCGCTCGGGCATCTTGGGGTCGTGCAGGTGCGGTTGCGACAGGCGTTCGAGCAAGTCCCGGGTCATGTTGGCCAGGTGAGGCAACTGCTCAGCCTGGCTGTGCAGGTTGCCCAGCAACGCCTTGGGGCTCATGCGCTGACGCATCCAGCGCTCAAGATAAGGCTTGGCCGTGCTCCACAGGTCCAGCTCGGGGTACAGCTGACGCCCCAGGCCTTCGATGTTGAGCAGGGTCTTCTGCAGCAGCACCAGTTGAGGTTGCACTTCCATGTTGAAGCGGCGCGCGGTCTGGAACAGGCGCATCAGCACCTGGCCGAAGGAAATGTCCTTGAGGGGTTTTTCGAAGATCGGCTCGCACACGGTGCGAATGGCCGCTTCGAACTCATTGACCTTGGTATTGGCCGGCACCCAGCCCGAGTCGATGTGCAGCTGGGCGACGCGGCGATAGTCGCGCTTGAAGAAGGCAATCAGGTTGCGCGCGAGGTAATCCTGGTCTTCATCGGTAAGGCTGCCGACGATGCCGCAGTCGATGGCAATGTATTTGGGGCTCCACGGCTTGACCGTGCTCACGAAGATGTTGCCCGGGTGCATGTCGGCGTGGAAGAAGCTGTCGCGAAACACCTGCATGAAGAACACTTCGACGCCGCGTTCGGCCAGCATCTTCATGTCGGTGCGCTGATCGGCGAGGGTGGCCATGTCGGTCACCGGTACGCCATAGATACGCTCCATCACCAGCACTTTCGGCCGGCACCAGTCCCAGTAGACCTGGGGCACGTACATCAGCTCGGAATCCTCGAAATTGCGCCGCAGCTGGCTGGCATTGGCCGCCTCGCGAAGCAGGTCGAGTTCGTCGTAGATGGTTTTTTCGTAATCGCCGACAACGTCCACCGGGTGCAGGCGGCGTGCATCGGCAGAGATGCGTTCGGCGCCCTTGGCGATCAGGAACAGCCAGGCGATGTCGGCAGCGATGATCGGCTTGAGCCCCGGTCGGACCACCTTGACCACCACTTCTTCACCGCTTTTCAGGCGTGCAGCGTGCACTTGCGCCACCGATGCGGAGGCCAGGGGCTCCACGTCGAAGCGGCTGAACACCTCACTCACCTTGGCCCCAAGCTGGGCTTCGATCAGCGCCACGGCCTTCTGCGGATCGAACGGCGGTACGCGGTCCTGCAGCAGCATCAGTTCGTCGGCAATATCGGTGGGCAGCAAGTCGCGCCGGGTAGACAGCAGCTGGCCGAACTTGATGAAGATAGGCCCCAGGTCCTGCAGCGCCATGCGCAACCGCGCACCGCGGCTCAGCTCGGAGGCCCGACGCGGCAGCCAGCGCCACGGCAACAGCAGGCGCAGGCTCATCAACCACCAGGGCAGAGGGTAGTCGAACAGCAGGTCATCGAGCCGGTAGCGGATGACGACGCGCTGGATGCGGAAAAGGCGGCGGAAGGCGAGCAGCTTCATGCGTTATCGCTGGAATCAAGGGATCGGGAAAGGCGCAGGATGCGCGCCTCGAGGCGTTCTGTATCGACCTTCATGGCATCGAGTTCGCTGAAGGCGGCCTCGGCTTCGCGCTTGCCTACCAGCGTACGCGATTCTTCCGCCAGGTACTCGGACAGGCTCTGGCTCAAGCGCGCCAGGCCTTGGCGGGTCCAGCGGGTGCGCAGGCGAATGTGCCCTGCGATCAGGGACGTGGGCACCGGGCCCAGCCACTTCTGCAGCTCATGCTCCCAGTCCAGCTCGAGGTCCTGGAGAATGCCGAACAGATCGAGCAGGGCCGCGGTGTCGCCATGCAATTGCACCTGTGGGCTGTGCAGGACTGCTGTCTTGTCCCGCGACAACGCCAGGTGCGCCAGGCTCGCTGCCGGTGCACGCAGCCGACAGTCGACCTCGCCTTCCCAGGCACTGGCCAGCATCAGGCCCTGTTCGTCGGGCAGGATGAAGACCTGCATGGCCGGTTGGCGGCAGTCGATCTCGATGACCTTGCCTTCCAGCGCCGCCAGCCTTGGCAATGCCGTGCTGTCCATGCGCAGGACGCGGTTCAGGCCATGTTCGGCGCTGGCGAGCAGACCGGCCATGAGCATCAGGGCTTGATCCCCCGGTGCACGGCCACGATGCCGCTGGTCATGTTGTGGTAGGTCACCCGGTCGAACCCGGCTTGCACCATCATGGCCTTGAGGGTTTCCTGGTCAGGGTGCATGCGGATCGATTCGGCCAGGTAGCGGTAGCTCTCGGAGTCGTTGGTGATGAGCTTGCCGGCCAGGGGCATGAAGGCGAACGAATAGGCGTCGTAGGCCTTGGACATCAGCTTGTTGGTCGGCTTGGAGAACTCCAGCACCAGCAGGCGGCCGCCCGGCTTGAGCACGCGCAGCATGGAACGAATGGCGTCTTCCTTGTGGGTGACGTTGCGCAGGCCGAAGGCGATGGTCACGCAATCGAAATGGTTGTCCGGAAACGGCAGCTTCTCAGCGTCGGCCTGGACGAACTCGATGTTGCCGGCCACGCCACGGTCCAGCAGGCGGTCGCGGCCGACCTTGAGCATGGACTCGTTGATGTCGGCCAGCACCACGTGCCCGGTCGGGCCCACCAGGCGCGCGAACTTGGCTGCCAGGTCGCCCGTGCCGCCGGCGATGTCGAGCACACGGTTGCCGCTGCGAACGCCCGACAGCTCGATGGTGAAGCGCTTCCACAGGCGGTGCATGCCGCCGGACAGCACGTCGTTCATCAGGTCGTATTTGGCCGCCACCGAGTGGAACACTTCGGCGACTTTGCGCGCCTTCTGGCTCTCAGGCACGTCCTGGTAGCCAAAATGGGTCGTGGGTTCGGCGTGGTCGCCTTTGCGCTGGTCGTTCATATCGCTTCACCGAAATTAATTGACGCCATTCTAGGGCGAACGAGCGGATTTGTCTTGGCGGGGTGTACCGCCAGGCGGGGGCGGGCATAATGTCGATTATGTCTACATGTTCAGGAACACCCGCATGACCCAGATCAGCGTCGAACGCAAACACACCCTTGGGCGCGACGCCGCCCGTGCCAAGGCCCAGGCGCTGGTGGATCGCCTTAGCCGCGAGTATGACCTCAAGGCCTCATGGGATGGCGACCGCGTCGATGTGGCACGCAGCGGTGCGAACGGCAGCGTCCACATCGGCCAGGACAGCATCCGTGTCGATCTCAAGCTCGGCATGATGATGTCGATGATGAGCGGCACCATCAAGGGCGAAATCGAACGGGCGCTGGACAAGGCGCTTGCCTGAATCTGGACACCGGCCATTCGGCCCGGTTCGCCGGGTGATGGCGAACGGGGCGTTTCAGGTGGGCTCGGCAAGAAATTTCATGATGACCGGCGCGATGGCGTGCGGCCGGGTGATCAGAAACAGATGACCATCATCGATGATGTGCAACTGCGCGTTGGGAATACGCCAGGCCAGCAGACGCATGTTCACCAGCGGAATCAACGGATCGTCATCCCCGGCCAGCACCAGGGTGGGCTGGCGGAGCTTGTGCAGCCAGTGAATGCTGGTCCAGCCAACTGCTGCGAACAGTTGCCAGTAATAACCCAGCTTGCCAGCCGAGCGTGCCGTGGCCGCGTGCTTTAGCGCCAGGTGCGGATCCCGGCGAAACCCGCCGCCATACACCAGCGGCGCGATGCGCATGACATGCGCCGGGTCTACGTACCGGCGGGGGCTGGCCATGCTCCACAGCACCTTGGGCTTGCCAGGCACCATCACCGCCCCTGCCGCCGTGGCGGCCAGGATGAGTTTTCGGCAGCGCTGCGGGTAGTCATGGGCGAATTGCTGAGCCAGCCCACCTCCCCACGACACACCGATGACGTTGACCTGGCCGTGATTTAGCGCGTCGAGCAGCCGAGCGGCGAGCCGGGCAAGCCCTGAAAACCGATAGGGCCGCTGCGGCGTGGATGAACCGCCCACACCCGGGGCATCGAAGGCGATGACCTGCAGATCGGGGTCCAGTGCCTCGATGAACGGAAATATCAGCTCGAAGTTGGCCCCGATGCCGTTGAAGATCAGCAAGGGCGCCAGGGTCGACTGACCTGGCCGCACGACGGTACGGATGGACAGGCCATCGAGCTCGACCGTTTTGAACACGTAGGGTGACGGCATGCGCATGGCTCCTGGAGCAGGTAAGCGCCTTGGCACCGCGCAGGTGGCCACGGCGCAGGGGTTCAACGCTGGTGCACGTACCGGCCTGGCGCAGACTCGGCTGCAGGATGACTGGGGCACCCCAGGTGGTCCGGCGCCTCGATCAATGCCCCGGCCCGCTCGACCAGCCAGCCCTGCCAGTGCAGCCACCATGAATCGACATGCCTGACGGCGTCCTCTTGCCACGCCAGCGGATCGTCATGCTGGCCACCGCCGGCCTGAAAGCGCGCCTTCGGGTTGCCTGGCGGGTTGATGATGCTCTGGATGTGCCCGCTGTTGGAGAGCACGAACTCGACCTTGCCGCCGAACAGTCGCGCCGAGCGGTAGCAAGCCTGCCAGGGCGTAATATGGTCGGCATTGCCCGCCACGCTGAAGAGATCGCACTTGACCTGCTTGAGGTCGATGGCGGTACCGCAAACGGTGATGCCACCGGGACGGGTGAGCGGATTGCCCCTGTACATCTCGATCAGGTCGGCATGGAATGCGGCGGGCAAGCGCGTGGTGTCGTTGTTCCAGTACAGGATGTCGAACGCTGGCGGCTCGTTGCCGAGCAGGTAATTGTTGACCCAGTAGTTCCAGATCAGGTCGTTGGGACGCATCCAGGCAAACAGCCGGGCCAGATCGCTGCCCTCGAGCACCCCCGCCTGCTGGGATTGACGCTTGGCCGCATCCAGCGCCTGGTCGTCGACGAACAACGCCAGCGCGTTGTCGAGCGTGGCGTCCAGCACGCTGACCAGCAAGGTCAAGGCATTGACCTTGGTTTCATGGCGCGCCGCAAGGTGGCCCAGCAGCGCGGTGCAGGTGATGCCCCCTGAGCATGCACCGAGCATGTTCAGGGTCGCACTGCCGGTGATGCTCAGCACGGCGTCCACTGCCTCGCCCAATGCTCGCACATAGGTGGACAAGTCCCAATCGCGCTGCGCCCTGGTCGGGTTGCGCCAGCTGACCATGAAGGTCTGTTGGCGGGCGTCCAGGCAGAAGCGCATCAGGCTTTTTTGCGGGCACAGATCAAAGATGTAGAACTTGTTGATCTGTGGGGGCACCACCAGTAATGGCCGTTCATGCACCTGCTCGGTGAGGGGGCTGTACTGGATCAATTCCAGCACCTCGTTACGGTACACGACCGCGCCGCGACTGCTGCCCAGGTCCTTGCCCACCTCGAAAGCATCCATGTTCACCTGGCGGGGCATGCCGCCGTTGTGGACCACATCCCTGGCCAGGTTCGACAGGCCATCAAGCACGCTTTTGCCGCCGGTCTCGAAGAAACGCTTGAGTGCGGCAGGATTGGACAGGTTGTTGGTAGGCGCCAATGCTTCGGTCATGAGCTGGATGACGAACTGCCCACGGCTGATGTCCTCAGGGGGCAGGTCACTGCTGCTGATCCACGCCTGGAGTTCGTTACGCCATGCCAGGTAGCCTTGCAGGTAGCGTCGGTAAAGCGGGTTCTGTGACCAGGTCGGGTCGCTGAAGCGGCGGTCATCGCTGGCAGGGGCGAGGCTCGATTTGCCCAGCACCACATTCTTCAGTTCGAGCCCGAAGGCAAGCGCGTGCTTGGCACTGTGCAAGGGCTGGCGTACGGCCTGGCGCAGCACGGTCTGGGCCGTGCCCAACAGGTCCTTGCGTTGAACGCCGACCATCGGGTTCAGGCCCGCGGCGCGTTGCGGGGCCTGCTGCTGATCTTCATTGTTTTTGTTACTCATCCGCGACGCTCCGTTGTCTGAGACGAGTACCGGCTGCCGAGGGGTGCACCGACGTGTCCCCGATACCGCTACTCGGGTAATCCGTGACCACGTCCTGCACTGCTACGGGCGATCAGGCGCCTGCCGCGCCATGCTGGTAAATGGCCACCTCTACTGGTTACCCGAGTTTCAGGCGCGAAGCAACCTGGCGCTGTCGTATGTTCCTTATCACTGTCAGTTGGGTCGGCATGGCGGGCGAAGGCGTTTGCCAGGAGAACAGTTAAAGCATCAGCTTGACCACGGATTCCGAAGGGTCTCGCGTCTTGCCGGCCTTGTGCAGTGCCTCAAGGTATTCGGCCCACAAGACGTCCTGACGCAGACACAACTGTTCCAGGTATTCCCAGGTGAACAGACCACTGTCATGGCCATCGTCGAAGGTGAGTTTCAGGGCGTATTGCCCAGCCGGTTCCAGCCCGACGAGGCCGACGTTGACCTTGCCAAACTGCAGGATGGGGTTGCCGTGCCCCTGGACTTCGGCCGAGGGGGAGTGCACGCGCAGGAATTCGGCGGGCAGGTGGTAGACCTCATCGGGCCCATAGGTGAGGCGCAGGGTCTTGGAGGCTTTGTGCAGGTTGATGGCGGTAGGCATGCGAGCCATGGGCGTGATCTCTGTTTGAGTTACACACCGCACGCTACCCGCTGCACGAAATGCTCGCCAGCTTCTTGAGCAAAAAACCTGTTTCGCCAGGCTGCAAGCGTCGCACGGGGCGCTTGCAGCCTGGCGCGGGCCCGTTACAGGATGTAGCGGGACAGGTCTTCGTTCTGGGCCAGCTCGCCCAGGTGGCTGTTCACATAGGCTGCGTCGATCTGGATCGGCGCTTCGTCATGGGCACTGGCCAGGTCGCCGGCGCTGAACGACACCTCTTCGAGCAGGCGCTCAAGCAAGGTGTGCAGGCGACGGGCACCGATGTTCTCGGTTTTCTCGTTGACCTGGTAGGCGATTTCGGCCAAACGCTTGATGCCATCCTCGACGAACTCGATGTTCAGCCCTTCGGTCTTGAGCAGTGCCTGGTACTGTTCGGTCAGCGAGGCATGCGGCTCGCGCAGGATGCGCTGGAAATCTTCCGGGGTCAGGGCCTTGAGTTCCACGCGGATCGGCAGACGACCTTGCAGCTCAGGCACCAGGTCGCTCGGCTTGCTCAGGTGGAACGCGCCCGAGGCGATGAACAGGATGTGGTCGGTCTTGACCATGCCCAGCTTGGTGTTGACCGTGCAGCCTTCGATCAGCGGCAGCAGGTCGCGCTGTACACCCTCACGGGAGACATCGGCGCCGCCGACATTGCCGCGCTTGGCGACCTTGTCGATCTCATCGATGAACACGATGCCGTGCTGTTCGACCGCTTCCAGCGCCTTGGCCTTGAGCTCTTCTTCATTGACCAGGCGACCGGCTTCTTCGTCGCGCACCATTTTCAGCGCTTCGCGAACCTTCAGCTTGCGCGACTTGCGTTTGCCCTTGCCCATATTGGCGAACAGGCTCTGCAACTGGTTGGTCATTTCTTCCATGCCAGGGGGCGCGGCGATTTCGACGCCCACGGCATCGGCCACCTCGATTTCGATTTCCTTGTCGTCCAGCTGACCTTCGCGCAGGCGCTTGCGGAACAGCTGGCGGGTATTGGAATCGGAACTGGTCTGGGCGGCTTCCTCGCTGAAGCTGCTGGCCCGTGCCGGTGGCAGCAGGGCGTCGAGGATGCGCTCTTCGGCGGCATCCTCGGCGCGGTGGCGCACACGGATGATTTCCTGCTCACGCAGCATCTTCAGAGCAGCGTCGGCCAGGTCGCGGATGATGGATTCCACATCGCGGCCCACATAGCCCACTTCAGTGAACTTGGTGGCTTCGACCTTGAGGAACGGGGCATTGGCCAGCTTGGCCAGGCGCCGGGCGATCTCGGTCTTGCCCACGCCGGTGGGGCCGATCATCAGGATGTTCTTGGGCGTCACTTCGGCGCGCAGCTCGGCAGGGAGCTGCATACGGCGCCAGCGGTTGCGCAGGGCGATGGCCACGGCGCGCTTGGCGTCGTCCTGGCCGATGATGTGACGGTTGAGCTCGTGGACGATCTCGCGGGGGGTCATGGACATGATCAATAGGGTCCTCGTACGAATGATTCAGCGTGGAAAAGCCCCGTCACCGAGACGGGGCGCCAAAGCAGCTGATCACTCGGCCAGGTCCTGCTCCTCGATGGTCAGGTTGTGGTTGGTGAACACGCAGATGTCACCGGCGATGTTCAGCGCGGTCTCGGCGATTTCGCGGGCCGAGAGGTCGGTCTTGTTCAGCAGTGCACGGGCTGCGGCCTGGGCGTAGGCGCCGCCGGAACCCATGGCGATCAGGCCGTCTTCGGGCTCGACCACGTCACCGTTGCCGGTGATGATCAGCGAGGCATCCTTGTTGGCCACCGCCAGCATGGCTTCGAGGCGGCTCAGGGAGCGGTCGGTACGCCATTCCTTGGCCAGTTCCACGGCCGCGCGGATCAGGTGGCCCTGGTGTTTCTCCAGTTGGCCTTCGAAGCGTTCGAACAGGGTGAAGGCATCGGCAGTGGCGCCGGCAAAGCCCGCGATGACCTGACCGTGGTACAGGCGACGCACTTTCTTGGCGTTGCCTTTCATCACGGTGTTGCCGAGGGATACCTGGCCGTCGCCGCCCATGACGACTTTGCCATTGCGGCGGACTGAAACGATGGTGGTCAAGGGAGAGTCTCCACGCAGCGGGGCGAAAATGCCTGTTGCAAACTCATATGGGGGTGCAGGACGGGATTTCAACCGCGGGGGATGAACGGTTCGAGGAGTGGGGGTTCAGAATGGGTGACGAGGTTTTTGTGCCAGGTATGGCGAAACACCGTATGGCGAAACACCTCGATGCGGTAAGCGGCAGCCCAGGATCCTGGCTTCGCAACCCGTAGGTTGGGGCCGCGGTATTCCTACCCCACACACAGATGCCACTCAATCAGGTCAGCAAGCTCGAAGCCATGAAGTAAAACGACTGAGCAGCTCCTCCGAACGCTCTTCGCAAACCCTGCCCGTGAAAGCTGGTCGGCATCTAATCGATGAGGAAGTTTTCAGGTTGAAAACTCCCTAACGAATATTTAAGGGCAAAACGCCAGTGCGCGATAATTAAATAATTAAGTAGCAATACCTTGCCAGAAGATTGCATGGTTTGAGGAACGAGTGCAGGTCTGCATATGGGGTATATCTGGGCAGGACGAGGGGTTAGGATTTGAATGTGTCAGCAAGTACATGATCCCTTGATAAGCACGGAGTGTTAACATGTCAGAGCTCGCTGCTGTTAAACAAGATCTGGAACAAGCCAAGGATATACTCGACTCAGACCCTTTCGCAGGTCGAGATTTCTTCTGGGAACAGCATAGGTTTGCCAGGGATGGATATTTGAAGATCAATCATCTGGTTGACGCAGGTGTGCGTGACCGTATTGCTGAAGATGTAAAGTTCTTATTGGCAAACTTCTCCAAGCGCCGAGATTTTCTAATCGAGTCGACAGGTAATACACCGCGTTACTTGAGCAATGTACCTCAAGAAAAGATCGAGGCTCATGGGCGATACATTCCGCGTGCCTATCGGTCTCGTTACCTGATGAGCTTGATTGCTCATATAGTCAAGGAGGAAGTCATCCCGACACCATGGAAATGGGATAACTTTATCATCAACAACCAGCACAAGTCAGGCGATACGCACGGCTGGCATTGGGGAGATTACCCCTACACGATCATCTGGATTGTCGATGCACCGGCACTCGAGGCTGGTGGCTTGCTGGAGTGTGTGCCCCACACCAATTGGGATAAGCAGAACCCCCGCGTAGAAAATCTGCTGGTGGAAAACAAGATCGATTCATACTTCCATCTCACTGGTGATGTCTACCTACTCAAAGCTGACACCACACTGCATCGAGTCAAACCACTGACCCAAGATGTTAGCCGTATCATTCTCAACACTACGTGGGAAAGAGCGAGAGACAAGGATCGGAAAGTCGAGCATGAGACGTTTGTCTTCCGGGACTGAGTGTGAGGGTCTGTGCATGACCAAGTTCAAGTATTCCCACACAAACCTGGTTGCCTCCGATTGGAAAAAGATAGCAAAATTTTACATTGATGTCTTTGGCTGTGTTCCAGTTGGCCCCGTTCGTCGACTTTCAGGGCAGGCGGTGGCAGATGGCACCGGCTTGATCGAGCCGGAGATCGAAGGTGTTCATCTTCGGTTACCCGGCTACGAGGAGGGCGGTCCGACACTGGAAGTCTTCCAGTATCGCCGCTGCCGTGACGAACCGGAAAAATTTGCCAATTCATGTGGATTTACCCATATCGCATTTGAAGTTTCTGATTTGGAGACTGCTTGCGCCAAAGTAATCAGCGCAGGTGGGTGGCTGCTAGGAAGATTGGCGAGTCAACCTGTCGAGGGAGTGGGGGTTTGCACGTTTGTATATGTTCGTGACCCTGATCGGAACATTATCGAAGTCCAAGGCTGGGAGACACCATGACACGCAAACTTGCACAGTTCGATTTGGTAAAACCCAAGTTCGCCAAGGGGGACGCCAGAATGGAAGAGTTCTATTCCTCTGTCGGGTATGTGAACCGCCTAGCGGAACAGCATCCGGGATTCATTTGGCGCGAGAGCGATGAGGACCAGCCGCTGCTGGATCAACTGTGGGGTGAGGGCTACTTGTACACGCTCTCGCTTTGGCGAGATGTCGAATCGCTCAAGGACTTTCTCTATAACACTCCGCATAAGACGCTCATGCGCCGTGGGGGGGAGTGGTTCGACCCCATCTCCCGACCCCGTGTGGTGTTGTGGTGGGTCGAAGAGGGCCATGTCCCGACCCTGCGGGAGGCCCATGGGCGTCTCACACGCTTGTACGAAGTTGGTCCGTCTCTGCATGCTTTCGACCTGCGCTCCAGTGGGTTACCAACCGTTCTGTACTGAGGAAGTGCACATGACCCAATTGGCTCGTGATACGCAACAGCAACTCGCCGACTACTACCGCTGCTTTCTCGGCGATCCGGCACAGCTTGTGGCCGCGCAACAATCAGTGAGGTCATCCCGCAAGATCGTGGAGTTTCTGGAAGATGAGTGGACCGTTGCCGAGGAGCGTCTGGTTGATCGGCGCGAGCTGCCCGCCACGCGAGAGGCGTTTCTTCCGTGGTACCTGATGTGCGAAAAGAAGATCAATGAAGATATTCGCTTTTTCGTAGACTTCCTACGCTTTCAGGCCAGTGTGGAACAAGTCGCTTACTACATCTGCATGGAGGAAATGGTCGATGGCTCATTCGACGATCTGATGGCCTTGGCCCAGCTGGGTATGCCAATTCGTTGCAAGATGATCGCTGCGGAAAACTATTGGGATGAAATGGGTAATGGCGACTTCGCCGCCGTGCATACCACGATGTTTCGCACCTCGTCTAGCTACATGCGGGATGTGTTGGTCAATGCGGGAATCAATGTTGAGGCACCTCCTCTCGAATGCTTGATGAACGGCAACATCTTGCTTATGTGGGCCATACGCCGTGAGTACAACATGCGCCTTATTGGAGCGATGGGCCTAGTGGAGGGGTCGGCGCCGGTACGCTTCGGTGCCACCACTGCGGCGATGGAGCGCTTGGGCTTGCCGAAGGATGTGATCGCCTATCACAAGGCCCATATCAGCATCGATACGCGACATAGCGCTGCCTGGTACGGAACAGTGTTAGAGCACTACGCGACGGGTGGCGAGGATGTGGTGCGCGAGCTCTCGTTGGGCGTGATGATTCGCTACAACGTCGCGCTGCGGTATTACCACTTCATGTACAAAACCATGCGGAGTCTGGGATGAGTGCTCAACGACAAACGGTGGTCGTCATCGACCCGATCAGTTCGGGTCGGCGTTATGGACTGAATATTCGCAACAAGGGATACCGAGCGTTGGCGCTGGTTACTCGCAAGCAATTTCCGGGACGTCTGCATAAGCTGCATGGCGTCGATGGTTTCGACGAGGTGGTGCATGTAGAGAGCTTAAAGCAGGCTAAGGCCAGCATGGCAGGAAGGGAGGTGCATGCGGTCATCCCTGGTTCCGATTCGGCATTGCGAATCAGTGACCGTTTGGCCGCTCATCTGGGGTTGGTCGGGAACCCTGTCCAAACCTGTATGGCCCGGATGAATAAGTTTGAGATGAAGCTTCGATTGCAACACGAAGGCGTTCCGGTAATACCTGCGTTCAAGCTGACTATGGATGAATTGGCCAACGGATATGATCCGGGTGTTGCGTTCCCCGTGGTGGTCAAACCAACTCAGGGTACGGGAGCGAAGAATGTGAGGGTCTGTGAGTCCTTGGGCGACATTTACAGGGCACTGGCGGCTATCGAAAGTGATGACCAGCCTGGAGGGCAGGAGGAGAGGCATGCACTGGTGGAAGCGTATATCGACGGCCCTGAATACTTCATCGTTACGGCGAATCTGGGAGTGGCGGCGCGACAGATTCTCTGCTTTGCAGAGTACGAAAAGATCCGAATCGGCGACTGCCCTAGCGTTTATCGCAATATTCGATCCCTTTCGCCCGTAAGCGATCAGGCGCGCCAGGCATTTGCCTACCTATGCGAGGTCAACTCTGCTATCGAGGCCAACATTGGCATCAACGATATTGAGTTCAAGATCAACTCGTCAGGACACTTCATCATTGAACAGAACGGTCGCCTGCCTGGGGCGAATGTACCTTCACTGATTGAGTTGTGCACCGGGTTGAATTGCTACGACCTCAACATCGATATCTACCTGGGGCATGCGCCACTCACCTTGGCAGTTCCGCACTACAACAGGCATTTTTGTATCTGTTGCCTGATTTCTGAACAGAGCGGCAAGGTGACGGAGATTGAAGGCATTGAGTTGGTCAAGGAGCTCGAGTCATTTCATGAGCTTGCCTTTCTCGTGGCGAAAGGCGAAGTCATTGAGGCGACACAGGACTTCCTATCGACCTGGGGTTTTGTCTACCTCATCCATAAGGATCCTGACGTCCTGCGTAGGCATGCGGAAACTGTCCATGAGTGTATGAAGCTGGCGCTTTCCTAGCCAAAGGATTGATGGCAGGTCTTAGGTGAGGGGAAAGCCATGTCGAACTGGATAGTGCTGGTGTGTCTGATTTTGCTTGCCTGTGCAGTCTGCGGGCGTCTGGCAACGATGCTTGGTCAGAGTCGAGTAATTGGGGAGATCGTTGCCGGTATAGTGCTGGGCCCCACGTTGCTGGGAACTTGGTTTCCACAAGTGTCGGCAAGAGTGCTGACACCCGAATCGATGGATGTTGTTCGAGCGCTTGCCGAATTGGGGCTGATTATGCTGATGGTTGAGGTGCCTTGGCATGCCGCAGGAGGCGGAAAACACCCCGGAGAGCAGCGTGCGTCGGCCTTGATCGCAAGCTGTGGAATTGTGTTGTCGTTTTTTCTGGGGTGTGTCGTGGGCGCTTGGTCAAAGGCGTCCATCGCACCAACGCAGCCTTATTGGCCGTACGTGATCTTCTGTGGTGTCGCAATGTCAGTGACTGCACTGCCTGTCTTGGTGAGGATTATCCAGGAGCATGGAGGCATTGATGAGCAAGCGAGTCGATTGGCGCTCTCGGCGGCGGTGTACACCGATGTGTTCGCCTGGTGTGCACTGGCGCTGGTCCTGACTTTGCACATCAGTGGTGCGGCAGGCCCGTTCAAGAGTCTGTTCAGGCTAAGCGGTCTCGCGGTTTATGCCAGCCTGACGGTCCTGGTTCTCCGTCCTTGGCTGAGAAACCGGATTAGCCACACTGCGCTGAGTGAACGCTCCCGTGTCGCGACTGCCTTTTTTTACTGTCTGCTATCAGCGCAGGTTACCGCGATGCTCGGTTTCCACCAGGCTATCGGTGCGGTCATGGCGGCGTACGTGTTTCACGATCTGTTCTCGATGGAGCATGCATGGCGTCGATGGATCGGCAGATTTGCTCATCTGTTTCTTACTCCGATCTTCTTTGCCTGCTCGGGTATCCAGGTTTCGCTGAGCGCTTTGAATGAGCCAACCCTCTGGCAGTGGCTGTTGTGGTTCCTGCTGGGGGGTACGGTTGGCAAGGTGCTGGGCTCATATATCGGTGCAAGAATATATGGACTGAAATCAATTGATTCCATTGAGGTTGGGGTGTTGATGAACACGAAAGGCCTCGTGGAATTAGTACTGCTTGGTGTAGGACTTCAGGTGGGAGTGTTGTCTGAAAGTTCCTACAGTGTTCTGTTGATGCTGGCCCTTGCTTCGACAGTGTTAACTAATCCGTTAATTTCGCTTTTGAGTAAGTGTTCTGGCAAGAATGCCGTCGTGGATAAAGCGCCGTCGCGTAGAGGTGTTTGATTTTTGGCGTGAGTCCGATTATCGTCTGGAGCAGCGTAGGAGCACTCATAATAAGGAAGGCTGCTTTGGACGTATTAATGGGTTTGTTAGCGGCGGTATGTTGGGGGGCGACAGACTTTTTGGTTGGCGTTAACGCTCGAGCGGTTGGGGTAAAGCGGGCGGTGTTTTTCGGGCAGTGTTTAGGGCTTTTATTAATGGGCATGATTGTTGTAATTTCAGCCAGCCAGTGGGAGAAGCTCATTTCTGCGCCCTGGCGTGCGATAGGGATGGGGGTAGTTGCTTCTTTGTGTACTGTGGTGGGAGCACTCGCGCTGTCGAAATCTTTTGCTATCGGCAAAACTGCGGTTGTAGCACCTTTGGTCACCTCCTATGGCGTTTTCACCACACTGTTGGCGTGGCTGAGCGGTGATGCCCTGTCAGTCTGGCAGGTGAGTGGTATCTTCGTTTGCTTCTTTGGGGTTTTACTGGCCAGTCGCAGTGATCATGGAGGTGATTTCGAACGCAAGACCACCAGCACGACCTCAGTAGGGTTCGCTTTGCTGGCGGCCATGCTTTACGGCATGAGCTTCTGGATTCAGGGCAAGTTCGCCTTGCCGGTTCTGGGCCCTGTGAACATGCTGGCGCTGGGCTATGCAGTGGGGGTCATGTTCCTCATTCCTGAGGCTTTCAGGCTGCTGCGGCACCGCGCAACGATCAGGTTCAAGACCTTTGGCTCCCTATGTGGCGCCAGCCTGTTCAACCTAGGGGGATTCTCCGCTTTTTCCTGGGGAGCACTCAGTGGTTCGGTTTCTGTTGTTACCGTGATCAGCACCCTGTCGGGCGGGATTGCCGCGGTTCTGGGGTATTTCTTTTACCGCGAGCGGCTGTCGGCCATTCAGCTTGGCGGGATCAGTCTGGTGTTGTTAGGGGCTGTGCTTCTACATCTTTATGGTTGAGATTTTTCGACGATACAGACGATTGCGGCGATTTTTGGACTTTTGGGGGCCCAATGCCAAGGGCTTATGTTTTCGTTGTTGGTCTGTAGATATGAGTGGTCATAATAATGGACTATCGAGGCTACCTTCCGAAAAGCCATGTGGATATGTTGCCCTGCATGGCGGCTTTTGCAGTTGTTGTAGAAACGGGGAGTTTTGTTCATGCATCAGCCCGTCTAGGTTTGACCGCGTCAGCAGTCAGCAAACAAGTGTCCAAGCTTGAGAGCGCCCTTTCGATTCGATTGCTGGAACGCAGTACGCGTAGGTTGAAGGTTAATGCCGAGGGCGCGCAAATATATTCGCACTGTAAAGAGTTGCTGGAATCTTCGGCCAATGTATTTAGGTTGAAGGAAAGCTTTCTCGAAAGCCCGCAAGGGCTTATTCGTATCGCGGTGCCGCGCTCATTGTATGGAAGATGTCATCAACTAATCCCAGGTTTTCTAGAGCAATATCCGGATATCAATGTTCAGCTCATTTCCAATGAGGGTGCGTTGGACTTCATCGCGGAAAGCATCGACATCGGCATCAGGATTACCGACGCTCCACCGCTGGGGTTGGTAGCGCGTAAGTTGTTCCCTGTCGACTTTGTGGTCTGCGCTGCAGATAGCTACCTGGAAAAGTACGGTCGTCCGGTCCACCCTTCAGCGTTGGTGGAGCACAGTTGTATACCTTTTTCCGATACCAGCGAGATCCAAACCTGGAAGTTGGCATCGGTGCAAGGGGTTTATGAAGTCAGTGTTTCAGGACGCTACGTTTCAGACAGTCCAGAAGCTGTGCTGAATGCCACCCTCTCGGGTCTTGGTATTTCCTGTCTGCCTGCCAGCCTTGCCGGTGAAGCAATTGCCGCCAACGACCTGGTGGAAGTGCTGCCCGAGTGGAAGTACGTGGGGGCGTTGCAGGGGATGGCTTGGATCCTCCATCAACTTGGGCGGCATGTATCACAGAAGATCAAGGTGATGGTCGATTACTTGGTCGGCGCATTACGAAGTACAGGTCGAGCATAAGGGATCACAGGGTTTGGAGGGGGCGTGATGACGACAACGATAGCCGGATACTATTGTGAAAAATGTTGGTATGTATACGATCCTGCACAAGGCGATCCGGAACATGGCATCAAGCCGGGTACGGTATTCGAAGACATTCCGCAGCAGTGGCGCTGTCCCGATTGTGGCCTGAGCAAGGAGGCTTTCGTCCTCAGGAGCGATGGGCCGCACAGCGGCCCCAACGCTACAAGCTGTAAAGCTGAAACCCTAAACCGCTACACAACTCATTGATCGGCCGGCCCCTGGCTCACGCCTCGTGACAGACACGCCCATCGACCAACGTATAGCGCACAGCACCCGGCAGGCAGTGCCCGATGAACGGGCAGTTGTCGCCACGGGAGTACCAATGCTCACCCGCCACGGTCGAGGCCTGTGGATCGAATACCACCAGGTCAGCCGCTGCCCCCACCTGCAACCGGCCAGCCGGCAGCCGCATCGCTTCAGCAGGACCGCAGGTCAGGCGCGCCAGCAACGTGGGCAGGTCGAGCAAGCCATCCTGTACCAGCGTCATGGCCAATGGCAGCAACACTTCCACGCTGCTGATACCCGGCTCCGTGGCGCCGAACGGGGCCAGCTTGGCATCGCGCTCATGAGGCTGGTGATGGCTGGCGATCGCCTGGATCACGCCGGTTTTCACCGCCTCGCGCAGGCCATCGCGGTCGGCAGCGCTACGCAGTGGCGGTTGCACGTGGTACAGGCTGGAAAATTCACGCAGCGATTCGTCGGTCAGGATCAGCTGGTACAACGCGACATCGGCAGTCACCGGCAGGCCAAGGCTTTGCGCCTGGGCGATCAACCGGGCGCCACGGGCGCTGGTGATCTGGGTGAAGTGAGCGCGAACACCTGTCTGCTCCACCAGCAGCAGGTTGCGCGCCAAGGCCACGGTTTCGGCAGTTTCAGGGATGCCGGGCAAACCCAGGAAGCTGGCCATGGCCCCTTCGTGGGCAAGGCCGCCCTGGGCCAGGTCGCGGTCCTGGGAGTGGAACACCACCGTCAGGTCGAACGTGGCGGCGTATTCCAGCGCACGGGCCAAAGTGCGGTTGTTGGGTATTTCCTTAAGGCCATTGCCAAAAGCGACGCAGCCGGTGTCGCGCAGGCCTACCAGTTCGGCCAGCTGCTCCCCCTCCAGGCCCTTGGTCAGCGCACCAATCGGGTAGACCTTGCTGTTGCCCGCCTCGCGGGCGCGGTCCAGGATCAGCTCGGCCACTGCCGAGGTGTCCAGGGCCGGGCGGGTCTGCGGCGGGCAGCACAGGCTGGTCACGCCGCCGGCCACGGCCGCGCGGGTCTCGCTGGCGATGGTGCCTTTGCGGCTGTAGCCGGGCTCGCGCAGTGACACGCCCAGGTCCACCAGGCCAGGGGCGACGACCAGGCCATCGGCCTGAAGGGTGCGGCTGGCAGCAAAGCCAGCGGGCGCGGCGCCCATGGCGGCAATGCGGCCACCCTCCAGGTGCAGGTCGGTGACCTGGTCAAGGCCGCTTTGAGGGTCGATGACTCGGGCGCCAAGAATGCTGATGCTCACTGGGCGATCTCCTGGTCGAGTTGACGTTGTACGTTTTGCCCGCTCATGGCCATGGACAACACGGCCATGCGCACGGCGATCCCGTAGGTAACCTGGTTCAGGATCACCGAATGCTTGCCATCGGCCACGGCCGATTCGATTTCCACCCCACGGTTGATCGGGCCGGGATGCATGACGATGGCGTCCGGCTTGGCGCCTGCCAGGCGGGCGGTGGTCAGGCCGAACAGACGGTAGAACTCGCCTTCGCTGGGCAGCAGGCCACCGGTCATGCGCTCACGTTGCAGGCGCAGCATGATCACCACGTCGACATCCTTGAGGCCTTCTGCCAGGTCGGTGTACACCTTCACGCCATACTGCTCGATGCCGACGGGGATCAGGGTTTTGGGGCCGATCACGCGAATGTCCGGGCAACCCAGCGCCTTGAGCGCCAGCATGTCCGAACGCGCCACGCGCGAATGAAGGATATCGCCGACGATGGCAACCGATAGGTTCTCGAAGCCGCCCTTGTGACGGCGAATGGTGAGCATGTCGAGCATGCCCTGGGTCGGGTGCGCATGGCGGCCATCACCGCCGTTGATCACGGCAACCTCCGGGCACACGTGCTCGGCAATGAAGTGCGCCGCGCCCGAATCCGAGTGGCGCACCACGAACATGTCGGCCGCCATGGCTTCAAGGTTGCGCAAGGTATCGAACAGCGTCTCGCCCTTGCTGGTCGAGGAGGTCGACACGTTCAGGCTGATCACGTCGGCCGACAGGCGCTGGGCGGCCAGCTCGAACGTGGTCCGGGTTCGGGTCGAGTTCTCGAAGAAGACGTTGCACACCGTCTTGCCACGCAGCAGCGGCACTTTCTTCACGGCGCGGGCGCCGACTTCCAGGAAGGAATCGGCAGTGTCGAGAATTTCGGTCAGCAGTTCGCGGGGCAAACCGTCAAGCGAAAGGAAATGGCGCAGCTGGCCCTGATCATTGAGCTGCAGCGGGCGCTTGGCGTCGATTGGCGTCATCGCGGGGGACTCTTAAAGGGCGGTAGCGGGGGCGAGGTCCTGGCGCTCGAGGGCGAGCGGCGTGGGTCCGGTCAATTTTACCCGTTCATGGGCCGCCAATGACAAGGTGGCGCCGAGCACATTCGGGCGGATGGGCAGCTCGCCTGCATCCAGGTCCAGCAGGCAGACCAGGGTGACGCTGGCCGGGCGGCCATAGTCGAACAGTTCGTTGAGGGCGGCACGAATGGTTCGACCGCTCATCAGCACGTCGTCTACCAGCACCAGGTGCTGGCCTTCGATTTCGAACGGCAGCTCCGAGGGGCGCACCTGCGGGTGCAGGCCATTCTGGCTGAAGTCGTCTCGATAGAACGACACGTCAAGCGTACCCATGGGGCTGGTGTCGTCCATGGCCTGTTGCAACGCCTGGGCCACCCACACACCGCCGGTGCGAATGCCGATGTAGCGTGGCTCGGCGATGGCGCGGCGGGCCAGATGGGCGCGAAGATCGACAGCCATCTGCCGGATCAGCGCGGCAGGATCAGGTAGGCTCATTGCAGGTTCCTCGGAAGGGTGCGCCGGAGGCATCCGGCCGCGAAGATGATCAGGTATTGGCCTCCAGCCAGCTTTGCAGCAGCAGGGCGGCGGCGATAGCGTCGACCGGGTTGTCCCGGTACGTGCCGCGCTGGCCGCCACGGGCCATGCGCTCACCCTTGGCCTCGAACGTGGTCAGGCGTTCATCATGGGTATGCACCGGCAGGTTGAAGCGCCCATTGAGGCGGCGGGCGAATTTTTCGGCGCGGGCGCTCATGTCGCTGGGGGTGCCGTCCATGTTCAGCGGCAGGCCGACGACGATGGCGTCAGGTTTCCATTCGGCGATCAGACGCTCGACCTGGGCCCAGTCCGGCACGCCATTCTGGGCGCGCAGCGTACACAGCTCACGGGCCTGGCCGGTGACCGCCTGGCCGACAGCAACGCCAATCTGCTTGGTGCCATAGTCGAAGCCCAGCAGCAGCCGGGGTGCGGCAAGTGCGTCGGCCATCAGGCGTGGCCCGCTTGGCTGGTCAGCAGGTGAAGGTTGATGCCAAGGCTTGCGGCCGCCGCTTCCAGGCGCAGCTCGCTGGTCATGGCAAACAGGATATCCGGGTCGAACGCACAGTTGAGCCAGGCGTTATCGGCCAGTTCGGCCTCCAGCTGGCCCGCTTCCCAGCCGGCGTAACCCAAGGTGATCAGGCTCTTTTCCGGGCCCACGCCTTCCGCGATGGCGAACAGCACGTCCTGGGACGTGGAGAGCGAGAGGCCCTGGAGTTCCACCGTGGCCTGGTAGCTGCACTCGCTGGTGTGCAGCACGAAGCCGCGGTCGGTCTGCACCGGGCCGCCTTGGTAGATGGGCACCTGCAGCGTGCTGGCCGACGGGGTTTCGTCCGGGCGCAACTGCTCGAGGATGTCGGCCAGGTTCAGTTCCTGCGGCTTGTTCACCACAAGCCCCATCGCGCCATGAGCATTGTGCTCGACGATGTACGTGAGGGTCTGGGCGAAGTTCGGGTCGGCCATGTGCGGCATGGCGATCAGGAACTGGTGCTTGAGGTAGCTCGGCGTGAGGTTCTTCATGGGGGATAGTGTGGCGCCACCCGGCCACAGCTGCAAGCGTGCCGGCTCAGTTGCTGGACAACCGATCGCCTCTGGCGAAGCGCCAGGTGCGGATGATTTCCAACCGGTCGTACTCGGCCAGGTCACCGGTGAACGGTGCGAACGGTGCAGCCAGGCGCACAATGCGCTGGGCCGCCTGGTCCAGCACGGGCTGACCGGAGGATTCGAGCACCAGCACTTCGTAGAGTGACCCGTCGCGGTTGATCGAGACCATCATGCGCAGGTTGCCGTAGATCTGCTGCCGGCGTGCCTCGTCCGGGTAGTTCAGGTTGCCCACGCGTTCGACTTTCTTGCGCCACTCCTCCTTGTACCAGGCGCCCTTGTCGCGCATGGTCGAGGCCGCATTCAGGCGATGGATACGCGGGCGCTTGGCATATTGCTGCTGCTCGTTGGCAAGCTCGGCTTCAAGGCTGGCGATCTGGCTGGACAGCTGCGAGCTGTCGAACTCCCGCACGGGCGTGCTCGGCTTGGGCTGGGGCTTGCTTTCCCGGGGCTTGGGCTCGACCTTCTGCGCCTTGGGGGCTTTGGTCGCGACCGCCGACTTCTGTGGAGGCGGCGGTACCTCGGGCCTGGCGGCAGGAGGCGGCGTGATCTTGTTGATCTTGGTGTCCTGGAAAGGCGCAAGCTCGGTGGTCTTGGGCACGGCCTTCTTGTCCAGGGTGCCGCTGCCTTGCTGGTTGTCCTGCGCCTGGAAATCAGCCTTTTCCGGCGGCTTTTCGCTCTTGAACGTGGCCAGGGTGATGTCCATGGTGCGGCTGATCTGCGCCGGCTTGACCACGGTAAAGCCCACTCCGAGGATCAACGCCAGGTGCACCAGCGCCGCCAGAAACAGCGTGAAGCCCAGCCTGTCCACCGGACGAACGCGGGGCGGCAACAGGTCGGCGGGGATGTCAGCGGGCAGCGTCATCAGGTATCCAGGGGCATCGTCGAGCTACAAACGGCACGCGACAGCCAGCAGAAGCACGGGGCGGCCGTGCCGGGCTTGCAGCCTGTCGCTTGCGGGTGAGCATGATACCCCACGCCAGCCCGTTACCGAATGTCCGTGGTCAACGCGCCTTGAGCTGGCGATCAATGGCATCCATCAGCTGGCCGCCGATGTCGGTGCCGTAGGCGGCGTCGATTTCGCGGATGCAGGTGGGGCTGGTCACGTTGATTTCGGTGAGGTAGTCGCCAATCACGTCCAGGCCGACGAACAGCAGGCCTTTCTCGCGCAGTGTCGGGCCCACCTGGGCCGCGATCCAGCGGTCGCGCTCGCTCAAGGGGCGTGCCTCGCCGCGACCACCGGCTGCCAGGTTGCCACGGGTTTCGCCGCTGGCCGGAATACGGGCCAGGCAGTAGTCGATCGGCTCGCCGTCGATCATCAGGATGCGTTTGTCACCGTCCTTGATCGCCGGCAGGTAGGCCTGGGCCATGATCTGTTGAGTGCCCAGCAGGGTAAGGGTTTCGAGGATCACCGACAGGTTTGGGTCGCCCGCCCGGTGACGGAAGATCGACGTGCCGCCCATGCCATCCAGGGGCTTGAGGATCACATCGCCATGCTCGGCGGCGAATGCGCGGATGATGTCCGGGCGGCGGCTGACCAGGGTAGGCGGGGTGCACTGCGGGAACAGCGTGGCGAACAGCTTTTCGTTGCAGTCACGCAGGCTCTGGGGGCGGTTGACCACCAGCACGCCTTCGCTTTCGGCCTGTTCGAGCAGGTAGGTGCTGTAGACGAATTCCAGGTCGAAAGGCGGGTCCTTGCGCATCAGGATCACGTCCAGTTCGGCCAGGGCGCTGTCCTGCTCCTCGCCCAGCTCGAACCAGCGGGCCGGGTCTGCGAACACCGTCAATGGGCGCATGCGCGCACGGGCCTTGCCTTCGCCTTGATACAGGTCGCGCTGCTCCATGTAGAACAGGCTCCAGCCGCGTGCCTGGGCAGCCAGCAGCATGGCCAGCGAACTGTCCTTCTTGTAGGAGATGGACGCAATAGGGTCCATGACAATGCCGAGGCGAACGCTCATGGGGTGGTTCCTCTTGGCGGCGTGGCCGCGATGGATCGAAAGAAAAGTGGCTCAGGGTGGCGCCGCCAACGCCGCCGGTCAAGGGGCGCGGCAGATGGAATGGCTACCCGGACTGTGCTAAAAATGCAGCTTCAAGCCTTTGGCTACACGCCTCAAGCGAAAAGCGGCCATGGGCCCATGGGGCTTTCCTGTCGCGTGCCGCTTGCACCATGCAGCTCAATTCCCCCGGGTAGGCGTCTATGGAACAACCCCTGAAAGTGATGGTGATCGACGATTCACGCACCATTCGCCGCACGGCGCAGATGCTGCTCAGTGAGGTGGGCTGCGAGGTCATCACTGCCAGCGATGGCTTCGATGCCCTGGCCAAGATCGTCGATCACAACCCGGCCGTGATCTTCGTCGATGTCTTGATGCCGCGCCTGGACGGCTACCAGACGTGCGCGGTGATCAAGCAGAACAGCACCTTCAAGGACGTCCCGGTGATTCTGTTGTCGTCGCGCGACGGTTTGTTCGACAAGGCCCGCGGGCGTGTGGTCGGTTCTGATCAGTTTCTGACCAAGCCGTTTACCAAGGAAGAACTGATCGAGGCAATACAGGCCCATGTGCCTGGGTTTGCCACAGCCCAACAAACAGCACCCTGATCGTGCCCTGCCCTGGCACGGTCTTACGAATCCTGATGGGGAACCAGTATGGCCCGCGTTCTGATTGTCGACGATTCGCCGACAGAAATGTATAAGTTGACCCAATGGCTGGAAAAGCACGGGCACGAGGTACTCAAGGCCAATAACGGCGCCGATGGCGTGGCCCTTGCCCGGCAAGAGAAGCCGGATGCAGTGCTCATGGACATCGTGATGCCAGGCATGAACGGCTTCCAGGCCACTCGCCAGCTCAGCAAGGACCCGGAGACCAAGGCCATTCCGGTCATTGTGGTGACCACCAAGGACCAGGAGACCGACCGCATCTGGGCGACGCGCCAGGGCGCACGTGACTTCCTGACCAAGCCCGTGGAAGAAGATGCGCTGGTGCAAAAGCTCCAAGAGGTGCTGGGGGCTTGACCACACGCCCGCAGGGGGCGTCGCTGACCGCCTTCGAACTGTTGCTGGATATCGATCGCCGCTGCCGGCTGCTGGTGGCCGACCAGCCAGCTTCGGGTGACAGGTTGCAGCAGTGGAGCGGCATCGGTTTTCGTGTAGCCGGGCAATGGTTCGTCGCCCCCATGGGCGAGGTGGCCGAAGTGCTGCGTGAGCCCCGCAGTAGCCGAGTACCCGGTGTACAACCCTGGGTATGCGGGGTGGCCAATCTGCGTGGCCGGCTACTGCCCGTGATGGACCTGGGCCGTTTCCTCGGCCTGGGCAGTGCCGTGCCAGGCAAGCAGCGCCGCGTCCTGGTGCTCGATCACGAGGCGCTTTTCGTTGGTCTGCTGGTGGACGAAGTGGTGGGCCTGCAGCACTTTGCTATCGACAGCCTGCAACCTGCGCTGCCAGTGACCGATGCTGCCGGGCCCTTCGTTCAGGGGCGCTTCGAACGCGACCACGACTACTGGGCGATCTTCAGCCCCTTTGCCCTGGCCCAGGCACCGGGCTTTCTCGATGTGGCGTTATAGGACCTTGCAAACGTGAACCAGCCTGCTCCCCCCGTCACCGCCACCACCGTGAGCCCCCGCACCCGCAGCATTGCGCAGATCACCGTGCTGTTCCTGATCCTGATCCTCTCGATCATTCTGCTGTTCGCCAATTTCGCCTACCTCAACACCCAGTCCAACTACGACAAGCAGTACATCGGCCATGCCGGCGAGCTGCGCGTGCTGTCCCAGCGCATTGCCAAGAACGCCACTGAAGCGGCTGCCGGCAAGGGTGTGGCCTTCAGGCTGCTGTCCGATGCGCGCAACGACTTCGAGCGTCGCTGGGGCTACCTGCGCGAAGGCGACAAGGCCACTGGCCTGCCCGCAGCGCCACCCTCGGTGCGCGAAGAAATGGAAGCGGTGCGCGATGACTGGGAGAGCCTGCGCAAGAGCACCGACACCATCCTGGCCAGCGAACAGACCGTGCTGTCCTTGCACCAGGTGGCGGCAACCCTGGCCGAAACCGTCCCGCAGTTGCAGGTCGAATACGAAAAAGTGGTCGAAATTCTGCTGCAAAGTGGCGCCCCGGCCAGCCAGGTCGCCGTGGCTCAGCGCCAACTGCTGTTGGCCGAACGTATCCTGGGGTCGGTCAATACCGTACTGGCCGGCGATGCGGCGGCGGCGCAGGCCGCCGATGCCTTCGGCCGTGATGCCGGCCGCTTCGGCCAGGTGCTCGAGGGCATGCTCAAGGGCGACGCTGGCATTGGCGTTACCCGTGTCGAGGACGCCGATGCCAGGGCGCGGCTGGCGGAAATCGCCGAGCTGTTCCAGTTCGTGGCAGGCTCGGTCGATGAAATTCTCGAAACCTCGCCGGAGCTGTTCCGGGTGCGGGAGGCGGCCGGCAGCATCTTCAGCCTGTCGCAGACCTTGCTCGAGGAAGCCTCGCACCTGGCCAACGGGTTCGAAAACCTGGCCAGCGGGCGCACGCTCGATACCGTTGGGGGGTATGCACTGGGCTTGTTGGCGCTGGCCTCGATCATCCTCATCGGCCTGGTCATGGTGCGTACCACCAACCGTCAGTTGCGTGAGACCGCCGAAAAGAACGAACGCAACCAGCAGGCGATCATGCGCCTGCTCGATGAAATCGAAGAGTTGGCAGATGGCGACCTGACGGTGACCGTGTCGGTGACCGAAGACTTCACCGGCGCCATTGCCGACTCCATCAACTATTCCGTCGACCAATTGCGCGACCTGGTCGCCACCATCAACCACAGCGCGGTGCAGGTCGCCTCGGCGGTGCAGGATACGCAGAACACGGCCCGCCAGTTGGCCAAGGCATCCGAGCAACAGGCCGAGCAGATCAGCGAGGCCTCCGAGGCAGTCGGGGACATGGTCGAGTCGATCGACCGTGTTTCGGCCCATGCCTACGAGTCGGCCAAGGTCGCCGAGCGGTCCGTGGCCATTGCCAACAAGGGCAATGAGGTGGTGCACAACACCATCGATGGCATGAACAACATTCGCGAGCAGATCCAGGACACCGCCAAGCGCATCAAGCGCCTGGGCGAATCTTCCCAGGAGATCGGCGATATCGTGAGCCTGATCGACGACATTGCCGACCAGACCAATATCCTGGCCTTGAACGCCGCGATCCAGGCCTCGCTGGCGGGTGAGGCAGGGCGGGGGTTCGCCGTGGTCGCGGATGAGGTCCAGCGCCTGGCCGAGCGCTCGTCCTCTGCCACGCGGCAGATCGAAGCCCTGGTGCGGACCATTCAGGCCGACACCAACGAAGCGGTCATTTCCATGGAACAGACCACGGCCGAAGTCGTGCGCGGCGCCAGGCTGGCGCAGGACGCCGGCGTGGCGCTGGCTGAGATCGAAGGGGTTTCGCAGAACCTTGCCGACCTTATCCACAGCATTTCCGATGCGGCCCAATTGCAGACGTCCTCGGCGGGGCAGATCTCACACACCATGGCCGTCATCCAGCAGATCACCGCCCAGACGTCCGCAGGTTCCAGCGCCACCGCCGACAGCATTCGTCACCTTGCGCGCATGGCCAGCGAGATGCGCCGTTCGGTCTCCGGATTCACCCTGCCGGCACCTGCCGAGCCCCATTGAGAAATGCCCATGTCCACGCCCATGCCCGGCCCCATTGCTGGCCCTGCCCGCCACGATACCGTGGGCCTGGCCTGGACCAAGGCTGCCCTGCTCGATTGCCTGGGGCAGGGGCGCCAGGCGCTGGAACGTTTTGCCGGCGAGCCTGAAGACCTGTCGTTACTCACCTTCGTGGCGGACAACCTGCACCAGGTACACGGTTGCCTGGTGATGCTGGAGTTGCCTGGGGCAACGCGCCTTGCCCAGGAGCTGGAGATGCTCGTGACCGACCTGGCCAACGGTAAGGTCACCCCGCGAGGCGACTGCCTGGGGGCGCTGTTCAAGGGCCTGGAGCTGTTGCCTTCCTACCTGGAACGTCTGCGCGGTGCACGCCATGACTTGCCACTGGTGATGTTGCCGCTCCTGAACCAGCTGCGTGCCTGCCGGGGCGCGGAACCGGTGGTTCATGGCCGCCTGCTCGGCAATGCAGGCCAGCGTCTGGCAGGTGCCCAGGACCTGGCGAACCTTGACGTGTCATTGGGCAACTGGCGCGAGCAGTTGCAGGCTGGGGAGGGCCGCGACGCGCTAAGGTCGGTAGTGGCGGCATTGTGTGACGACCTCATGCGCATCAAGGACCGCCTGGACCAGTTCGTGCGCAGCGACCGGCAGCACAATGAACAACTGGAGGTGTTGCTCGCGCCCCTGCGCCACGTGGCCGATACCCTGGCCGTGCTGGGTTTCCAGCAGCCGCGTCGGGTCATCATCGATCAAGTGATGACGCTGCAAGGGCTGGCCGAGGGCGATCGGGCCGTGGATGACGCGGTGCTGATGGATGTGGCGGGGGCCTTGTTGTACGTGGAAGCCACGCTCAACGGCATGGTCGGGCCACTCGAAGAAGGGGGGGAGCCAGGCCTGCCGGGCGCCGATGTCGCCGAGATTCGCCTGGTCGTGCTGCGAGAGTCGCTGAACGTGTTGCAGCAGGCCAAGGACCTGATGGGCGATTGCCTGGAGTCGGGCTGGCCCCGTCAGCACCTGCAGGCCTTGCCAGGCTTGCTCCAGCAGGTGCGCGGCGCCCTGGCCATGCTGATGTTGCCGGCCGCTGCCGAGGTGTTCGCGCGCTGCACGGTGTTTGTCCAGGGCTGGGTACAACAGGCGCAGGCCGACCCCTCGTCCGAGGAACTGACGCTGCTGGCCGAAGCCTTGAGCGCTGGCGAATGCTATCTGCAATGGCGCGTGGCCGACCCGCTGGCCGACGCTCAGCGCTTCATCGTCATGGCTCGCGAGCGCCTGGGGGCGTTGGGCGTGCACTGTTCCACCGTTGAAGAGCATGCCGATCTGGAAGAGGCGGATGGCCTTCAGGACGAATTGCGTGGCGTATTCATCGAAGAAGCCCAAGCATTGCTTCAGGACATTGAGCGGCACTGGTTGACTTGGCGTGCCGACCACCAGCAGCACAACGCGCTGATCGAAGTGCATAGGGCATTGCATACGCTCAAGGGCGCAGGCCGCCTGGTGCATGCCCAGGCGTTGGCAGAGCTGGCCTGGGCCGCCGAGCACTTGCTCAACCGTGTGCTTGCCGGCCGCAACGTGCTTGGTGCGGACGGGCAGATGGCGCTTGAGCAAGCGTTCGCGCAACTGCCCGAGGTGCTCGCCGACTTCGCCGCGGGGCACCTGCCGCATGTGAGCGCCGTACAGCAACTGGTGGGCCACCTGCATGCCCTTGCCGAGCGCGACCTGCCAGCCGCGGCCAGCGCGCAGGGGCTCGACCCGCAGTTACTGGACATCTTCCGTGGCGAGGCCCAAGGCCACCTGGCCAGCCTCGACGGGTTCCTGGCAAATGCCCAGCACGGCGTCCCTGTAGACGACGCCCTGCAGCGGGCCTTGCACACCCTCAAGGGCAGTGCGGCCATGGCCGGAGTTGTGCCCATCGCCGAACTTGCCACCGTGTTCGACCGACTGGTGCGCGAGTACAAGGCGCACGACCTGCTGCTCGATGAAACGGAGCTGCACTGGCTCAAGTCCGCCGCCTCGATGTTCGGGCAGGGCCTGGCGCAGTTATCCACCACCCCGTTCGAGCCACTGCCTGGTGCGGCCCAATTGATCGAGCAGGTCGAGTTGGCCATCGATACGCGCATCGCCGCCCTGGGCGGCGATGCGCATGCCTCGACCGGCAACGCCCGCGACCCGCAACAGGTCGCAGCTTTCCTGTCGCAAGCCATGGATCGTTTGCTGGACGCCGAGTCGTTGCTGGCCGACTGGCAGCGGCGCCCGGCTCAACGGGCGGCCTTGGAGACACTGCTCGATGACATGACCGAGCTTGCCCATGCCGCCCATTCGGCCGATCTGTGGCAGGTCGATGAGGTGTGCGAAGCCTTGCTGGACCTGTACGGTGCAGTGGAGGAGGGCAGCCTGCCTGCCGATGCGCAGTTCTTCACCCATGCCCAGCACGCCCACGAGGCGCTGCTGGACATGCTCGACGAGCTGGCTGCCGGCCAGGACGTCGTCCCGCGTACGCCGCTGGTGGCTCGCCTGCGCGAACTTCAGGGGCAAGGGCTTGCACCCGATGCCACCGGGCGCGTGGGCCTCGACAGCGTCACACCGCTGCACCCGGACATGGACGTGCAACTGATCGACACGCCAGCCCCAGACCTGGCCCTCGACCCCGCGCCAGTGCCGCCGTCACAAGCTCCGGAAAGCGCCGGGGAAGAGCTGATGGAGGTTTTCCTCGAAGAAAGCTCGGACATCGTCGAGAGCGCCGCTGCAGCGCTGGCGCGATGGCAGGCCGACCCGCGCAGCACGGTGGAGGTGGACAACCTGATGCGCGACCTGCACACCCTCAAAGGGGTGGCACGCATGGTCGAAATCGGCCCCATCGGTGACCTGGCCCATGAGCTGGAATTTTTGTACGAGTTGCTCGCGGCAGGGCGCCTGCCACCGAGCGGGGCCCTGTTCTCGCTGTTGCAGAACTGCCACGACCGCCTGGCGCACATGCTCGATGCGGTGCGCCTGGGGCAACCGCTGCACGCCGCCACGGCGCTGATCGATTACATCCGCAACTTCAGCAGCGCAGGCCTGACCGACAGCGCGGCCGGCACCAGCCCGGTCGAAACTGCCGCCAGCGAAGGTCCGGCAGTAACCCCCGAGCGAGTGCCGGGGGACATGGTCAAGGTCGATGCCGAATTGCTGGACGACCTGGGCAACCTGGCCGGTGAGCACTCGATCATCCGTGGACGCATCGAGCAGCAGGTCAATGACGCCCAGTTCACCCTCAACGAAATGGAAACCACGCTCGAGCGCATGCGTGACCAGCTGCTGCGCCTGGATATCGAAACTCAGGGGCGGATCTCCAGCCGCCAGCAGCTGGAGGGCGATGTCTATGAAGACTTCGACCCACTGGAAATGGACCGCCACTCCCAGCTGCAGCAGTTGTCGCGGGCGCTGTTCGAGTCGGCCTCGGACCTGCTGGACCTGAAGGAAACCATGGCCCAGCGCGCCCAGGAAGCCTACGGCCTGCTCCAGCAGCAGGCGCGGGTCAACAGCCAGCTTCAGGAAGGCCTGACGGCAACGTTGATGGTGCCTTTCGAACGCCTGGTGCCGCGCTTGCAGCGCGTGGTGCGGCAGGTGGCGAGCGAGCTGGGCAAGCAGGTCGAGCTGGTGGTGGGCAACGCCGAGGGCGAGCTGGACCGCAGTGTGCTGGAACGCATGGTGGCGCCGCTTGAACACATGCTGCGCAATGCCGTCGACCATGGCCTGGAAAGCCGCGAAGCCCGATTGGCTGCGGGTAAGCCCGAGCAGGGCACGATCCACCTGAACCTGCTGCACGAGGGGGCGGACATCGTCATCGAGATGACCGACGATGGCGCCGGCGTACCCCTACAAGCCGTCCGGCTCAAGGCGATCAAGCGCGGCCTGCTCGACCCGCAGGCACAGCTGAGCGACCACGAGATACTGCAGTTCATCCTCAGGCCGGGCTTTTCCACGGCCGAAAAGATCACGCAGATCTCAGGGCGAGGCCTGGGCATGGACGTGGTCCACGAGGAGGTCAAGCAGTTGGGCGGCTCGATGACCATCGAGTCGGCCCAGGGCAAAGGGGCGCGTTTTCAGATTCGCCTGCCGTTCACGGTGTCGATCAACCGCGCGCTGATGGTGCACCTGGGCGACGAGCAGTACGCCATCCCGCTCAACACCATCGAAGGCATCGTGAGGGTACCGCCCGCTGAGCTGGCAGGTTGCTACGAGCAGGAGCCGCCGCGCTACACCTACGCAGGCCATCAGTACCAGCTGCGCTACCTGGGCGAGCTGGTGCAGGGCGCGCCGCGTCCTACGCTGCTGGGCCAGAGCGTGCCGCTGCCCTTGTTGCTGGTGCATTCACAGGAGCAGTCGTTCGCCATTCAGGTCGACAGCCTGTCGCCCAGCCGGGAGATCGTGGTCAAAAGCCTGGGCCCGCAGTTTGCGGCCGTTGCCGGCCTGTCGGGTGCAACGCTGCTGGGGGATGGGCGCGTCGTGTTGATTCTCGACCTGTTGGGGCAATTGCGTGGCCAGCAACGGCGGCTTGCTCGTTTGCCTGGAGGCACGCCGCGTGGGTTGCTGCCGGCAGCGACCCCGGACCGCACCTTGCTGGTGATGGTGGTAGACGATTCGGTCACGGTGCGCAAGGTCACCAGCCGCCTGCTTGAGCGCCATGGCATGAGCGTGATCACCGCCAAGGACGGGGTGGATGCCATGGCGGTGCTGGAAGGGCACCGGCCCGATGTGTTGCTGCTGGATATCGAAATGCCGCGCATGGACGGTTTCGAAGTGGCGACCCGCATTCGCCAGGACGCCCGCCTCAAGGCGCTGCCCATCATCATGATCACCTCGCGTACGGGGCACAAGCACCGCGACCGAGCCATGGCCATCGGGGTCAACGAATACCTCGGCAAGCCTTATCAGGAGTCGGTCTTGCTGCACAGCATCCTCCGGTGGAGCCAGTCCCATGCTTGAACTGATAGCCGGGCAGCGCAGCAGCCTTACCGGGCTGTTGCTGCCATTGGGCGACCGTACGTTGGTGCTGCCCAATGTGGCCGTAGCCGAACTCAGTGGGCTGCGCAATGTAGCGTGTCAGCGCGGTGACCTGCCCTGGCACCTGGGCTGGGTCGACTGGCGCCAGCAGCGCTTGCCCCTGATCGGTTTCGAAGCGGCCTGTGACAGCCATACGCCCTGTGGAGAACGGGCCCGTGTGGTGGTGCTCAACGCACTGGGCGACACGGGGTTGCGTTACCTGGCCTTGTTGCTGCAAGACATACCGCGCTCGTGCAAGCTCGACAGCCAGCTCAACTACGTTGACGTGGCGTTGGCACCCCTTGAGTTGGCCGCTGTCCAGGTAGGGGATCAGGTGGCGCGCGTGCCTGACCTGGTCGGGCTCGAGCGCCTGGTCAGGGACGCACAGCGCAGCGGCAGGCTGCAAACGCCGGGTTAGAGCGTGCCGCCGGTACGCGTCGAGTGTCGTGGCTGAAACTAGCTGGGTTTCGAAAGGTCTTTAAGTGCATGTATTACGGTGAACGCTTCAATGCCTGGACCCACTTGGTGGGTGCGTTGCTGGCAGGCCTCGGTGCCCTCTGGCTGATCATCGGCGCCATCTTGCAGGGGGACCCCTGGAAGATCGTCAGTTTCTCCATCTACGGTGGCACGCTGCTGTTGCTGTACAGCATTTCCACGCTGTATCACAGCACGCGAGGGCGGGCGAAGGTGATCATGCGCAAGCTCGATCACCTCTCCATCTACCTGCTGATCGCCGGGAGCTACACGCCCTTCTGCCTGATCAGCCTGCGCGGGCCCTGGGGCTGGAGCCTGTTCGGCATCGTCTGGGGGCTGGCCGTACTGGGCATGTTGCAGGAAATCAAGCCCCGCTCCGAAGCACGCGTCTTGTCCATCGTGATCTACGCCGTGATGGGCTGGATCGTGCTGGTCGCGGTCAACCCGCTGCTGGAGGCGCTGGGTACGGCCGGTTTTGCCTGGTTGGCCGCAGGGGGCGTGTTCTACACCGTGGGCATCATATTTTTCGCATTCGACCGGCGCTTTCGCCACTGGCATGGCATCTGGCACCTGTTCGTGATTGCCGGCAGCCTGATGCATTTCGTGGCAGTGTCGCACTACGTGCGCTGATGAACCCAGCCTGTGAGCAGCCTCTGCTCCCCTGAGAAGGCTTAGAAATCGCCCCAGAGCTGTTGCGCCACCGAAAGGGCTACCACCGGCGCAGTTTCAGTGCGCAATACCCGCGGGCCAAGGCGCGCTGCATGAAAGCCCGCTGCCTTGGCCTGCTCGACCTCGGGTTCGCTCAAGCCGCCTTCGGGACCGATCAGAAAAGCCAGGCTTGCCGGTCTGGCATGGCTGACCAGCGGTTCGGCCACCGGGTGCAACACCAGCTTGAGCTGCGCCTGGGTTGCGGCCAGCCACTCAGTCAAGGTGATGGGTGGGTGGATGATCGGCAGGCTGGAGCGGCCACACTGTTCGCAGGCGCTGATCGCCACTTGCCGCCAGTGGGCCAGGCGTTTGTCGGCACGCTCGTCCTTCAGGCGCACCTCGCACCGCTCGCTGACGATCGGGGTGATTTCATTGGCGCCCAGCTCAGTGGCTTTCTGGATGGCCCAGTCCATACGCTCGCCCCGCGACAGCCCTTGACCCAGGTGCACCTGCAGGGGGGAATCGGCCTGGCCAGCGAATGCCTGGTCCAGGCTCACACGCACGGCCTTCTTGCCCACCTCCAGCAACTGCCCACGGTATTCCTGGCCGCTGCCGTCGAACAGCTGCACGGGGTCACCCGCCGCCATGCGCAATACGCGGCCGATGTAGTGGGCCTGTGCCTCGGGCAGGTCGTGTTCCCCAAGGCTCAGGGTAGCGTCGATGAAAAAGCGGGACAGTCTCATGGGTAAGCTCTGAAAAGGTAAGGACAACCGGAAGGCCCGCGCTGGCATGACGCATGCGCAGCGCAGGTTCCGGCGCGGTCGAAGGCCTGGCCTTCGCCCCGTAATCAGCCCGGATCGCGAAAATCCGGGTGGAAGGTGCTGGGCACCGTCACGCAGGTGCTGTCGCGGGTGGCGATGTCGATGCCTTCGCTGGCCACTTCGGCCAGGAAGTCGATCTGTTCGGGCGTGATGATATACGGTGGCAGGAAATACACCACACTGCCCAGCGGACGCAGCAGCGCGCCACGGGTCAGGGCATGCTCGAACACTTTAAGGCCGCGTCGCGCCTGCCAGGGGTAGGGCACTTTGCCGGCTTTGTCCTGGACCATTTCGATGGCCAGGACCATGCCGGTCTGGCGAATCTCGGCCACGTGGGCATGGTCGGCCAGATGCGCGGTGGCGGTGGCCATGCGCGTGGCCAGCGCCTTGTTGGCCTCGATCACGTTGTCCTGCTCGAAGATGTCGAGGGTGGCCAATGCGGCCGCGCACGCCAGTGGGTTACCCGTGTAGCTGTGCGAATGCAGGAACGCGCGCAAGGTGCGGTAGTCGTCATAGAACGCCTGGTACACCTTGTCGGTGGTCAGGCAGGCGGCCAGGGGCAGATACCCCCCGGTCAGGGCCTTGGACAGGCACAGGAAGTCTGGGCGAATACCTGCCTGCTCGCAGGCGAACATCGTGCCCGTACGACCGAAGCCAACCGCGATCTCGTCATGGATCAGGTGCACGTCGTAGCGATCGCAGGCTTCGCGCAAAAGCTTGAGATAGACCGGATGGTACATGCGCATGCCGCCGGCGCCCTGGATCAACGGCTCGATGATGACCGCGCTGATCGAGGCATGATGCTCGGCCAAGGTCTGCTCCATGACTTGGAACAAGGTGCGCGAATGCGCCTCCCAACTGACGCCCTCCGGACGCAGGTAGCAATCGGGGCTTGGGACTTTCAGGGTGTCGAGCAGCAACGCCTTGTAGGTTTCGGTGAACAGCGGGACATCACCGACGGACATGGCCGCGATGGTTTCACCGTGATAGCTGTTGGTCAGGGTGACGAACCGCTTCTTGTCCGGCTTGCCGACGTTCTGCCAGTAGTGGAAGCTCATCTTCAGCGCCACTTCGATGCACGAGGAGCCATTGTCGGCGTAGAACACCCGGTCGAGCCCAGTCGGTGTCATGGCCACCAGGCGTTCGGACAGCTCGATCACAGGCTGGTGGCTAAAGCCTGCCAGAATCACGTGCTCAAGCTGGTCGACCTGCTCCTTGATGCGCTGATTGATACGCGGGTTGGCATGGCCGAACACGTTGACCCACCAGCTGCTCACGGCATCCAGGTAGCGCCGGCCCTCGAAATCCTCGAGCCACACGCCTTCCCCGCGCTTGATCGGTATCAGCGGCAGTTGCTCGTGGTCTTTCATCTGGGTGCAGGGGTGCCAGAGGACCTTGAGGTCGCGCTGCATCCACTGATCATTGAGGCCCATGAGCATTTCTCCTGGCTTGGCGGCGTGGGGGCGTAAGCCTAAGCAATGGCACGGGTGAGAACAACCCGCCAGAAAATGTCATTTAGCCAGACCACTTGATGTCACTACGCTGGCAGCCCTGGCAGCGGTGACGTATTCTAGCGCCTCTCTCGGGGCATCCCGCCTCTCTCTGTTTTCTGCAACCTTTGACTCGGAGTTCGCCAACATGGCTGCTGCTTGGGTGCGCCTGTGCGCGTTGGTATTGATTGGTGTTTCCAGCGGTGCCGCGCTGGCGAGTGACAAGATGCCCACGGCAATCGTCGTGGGTGGCGGCATGGCAGGCCTGACCGCAGCTTATGAGCTGCAGAACAAGGGCTGGCAGGTGACCTTGCTCGAAGCCAAGGCAGGCATGGGCGGCCGCTCGGGCCTGGCCACCAGCGAATGGATCGGCAATACCAAGGCGCAGCCTGTACTCAACCAGTACGTTGATCGCTTCAAGCTCGACACGCTGCCAGCGCCGGAATTCGTGCGCACCCCTGGCTACCTGATCGATGGCGAGTATTTCAGCGCCGCAGACCTGGCCCTCAAGCAGCCGGCCACGGCCGAAGCCCTCAAGCGCTACGAGAAAACCCTGGACGACCTGGCCCGTTCGATCGACGATCCGCTCAACCCCCAGGCGACCAGCACCCTGTTCGCCCTGGACCAGATCAACGTGTCCTCTTGGCTGGACAAGTTGCAGCTGCCTGCCACCGCCCGTCAGCTGGTCAACCAGCAGATCCGCAGCCGCTACGACGAGCCGTCGCGCTTGTCGCTGTTGTATTTCGCCCAGCAGAACCGCGTCTACCGTGACGTGAGCGACCGTGACCTGCGTGCAGCGCGGCTTCCTGGCGGCAGCCCGGTGTTGGCGCAGGCATTCGTCAAGCAACTGAAGACCATCAAGACCAACTCGCCGGTAAGTGCAATCGTTCAGGACAAGGATGGCGTCACCGTGAAAGTCGGCAGCGTGGGTTATCGCGCCGATTACGTGGTGATGGCCGTGCCCCTGCGCGCACTGGCCAAGATCCAGATGACACCTGGCCTGGATAACCAGCATGTGGCGGCGCTCAAGGGCACCAACTACGGCTGGCGCGACCAGGTCATGCTCAAGTTCAAGAAACCGGTGTGGGAAAGCCGGGCGCGCATGTCGGGCGAGATCTTCAGCAATACCGGCCTGGGCATGTTGTGGATCGAGCCGGCCCTCAAGGGCGGTGCCAATGTGGTGATCAACCTTTCCGGCGACAACGCCCGCCTGCTGCAGGCCTTTGGCGACAAGCAAATGGTCGACCAGGTGCTCATTCGCCTGCACACCTTCTATCCTCAGGCCCGCGGCGCCTTCACCGGCTATGAAGTCAAGCGCTACAGCGCCGATGCCGGCACCGGGGGTGCCTACCTGGCCTATGGACCTGGCCAGATCAGCAAGTACTGGCGTCTTTGGGAGCGCCCGGTGCAACGCATCGCGTTTGCCGGTGAGCACACCGATGCCCTGTACCCAGGCACGCTTGAAGGCGCACTGCGTAGCGGTCAACGGGCTGCCGGACAAGTGCAGGACCTGCTGGCCGGCAAGTCGTTCGACCCAGTCAAGGCCGTGCCGGCTGCCGCGACAGCCGCAGCAGGTGCGGCAGCGGCCAAGAGCAAGGGCAATTTCTTCACCAACCTCTTCGGCGGCGCGTCCAACAAAGACAAGGCAGGCGACCAAGCGCCGGCCAAGCCTGAGGCCCAATCGGCCGACGCGACGGGTCAGAAGAAGCCAGGGTTCTTCGCTCGGCTGTTCGGCGCCAAGGAAACCCCAGCGCCAGAGCCTCAACCGGCGGCAAAGGCCGCTGACGTAGCACCTGTAGCACCCCCCGTCGCGCAGCCTGCAGCGCAAGCGCCACAACAGGCACCGGCCAGCCCGGCGCCCGCCGTCAAGGCAGCACCCACCAAGGCAGCAGCCACCAAGGCCGCCCCGGTCAAGCAGGCGCCGGCCCACAAGCCAGCGGCCAAATCGGCCCACAAGCCAGCTCACAAGCCTGCCGACAGCAAAAAAGCGGCTACCAAGCCGGCGCCAGCCAAGAAGCCTTTGACCGATAGCCAGGCCAAAGCGAGCTGATACCGCCGGCCTGCCCGGCACCGCCCCGGCAGCGCCTAACCGCAGGGCTCAGCCACTCGACTGAGCCCTGTGCCATGCGCATTGATCGAAGCGCTCGCTGCCTGATATCGGCGTTAACGTTTCCTTAATAGCCTTCTATGAAAATTGCTATCGGATTTGTTGATAATCCAAAGCAAGTTTTTCCGCTTTTATTCGATACGTTTGACGCTAGTCTTTGCATAGCTTTCACGGGGAAGAACGCCAACATGCAAGTGCGCAATTCATCTTCACGTTACGGCGCTGTCAGCATTCTCATGCACTGGGGCGTGGCGCTGACCGTCTTCAGTCTTTTCGGCCTCGGGTTGTGGATGGTCGGGCTCGACTACTATGACCCATGGCGCAAGGCCGGCCCAGACCTGCATAAAAGCATTGGTCTGATGCTGCTGGCGGTGATGCTGTTGCGCGTGCTGTGGCGTTTTGTGAGCCCGCCGCCGCCGGCACTTGCCAGTTATGGCCCGCTCACCCGATTGGGTGCCAAGCTGGGGCATCTGGCCCTGTACCTGGGGTTGTTCGCCGTGATGATTGCCGGTTACCTGATTTCCACCGCCGACGGCGTGGGGATCCCGGTGTTTGGCCTGTTCGAGGTGCCTGCCCTGGTCAGCAATCTGCCAGACCAGGCGGATCTGGCCGGTGTCATCCACCTGTGGCTGGCGTGGGGGGTGGTGGTTTTTGCGGGGTTGCATGCCCTGGCCGCACTCAAGCACCATTTCATCGACCGTGACGCGACCCTCATGCGTATGCTGGGCCGCAAAGCTTGACGCTCAACCTCAATCGCAAAGGAAGGAAGTAACGATGTTGAAAAAGACTTTTGCCGCTCTGGCGCTCGGTACTGCTCTGTTCTCCGCTGGCCAGACCATGGCAGCCGAGTACAAGATCGACAAGGAAGGCCAGCACGCTTTCGTGGACTGGAAGATCAGCCACCTGGGCTACAGCTTCATTCACGGTACGTTCAAGGATTTCGACGGTAACTTCACGTGGGACAGTGCCAAGCCTGAAGCCAGCAAGATCAGTGTCGACCTGAAAACCGCCAGCCTGTGGTCGAACCACGCCGAGCGTGACAAGCACATTGCCAGCCCCGACTTCCTGGACGTTAAGAAGTATCCGGATGCCAAGTTCGTGTCCACCAGCGTCAAGTCCACCGGTGACAAGACCGCTGACGTCATGGGTGACCTGACCCTGCACGGCGTGACCAAGCCGGTGACTTTCAAGGCCACCTTCAACGGTGAAGGCAAGGACCCATGGGGCGGTGAGCGCGCTGGCTTCAATGCCACCACCACCTTGAACCTGAATGACTTCGGCATCAAAGGCCCAGGCCCAACCTCGCAGACGCTGGATCTGGATATCAGTGTCGAAGGCGTAAAGCAGAAGTAATACGTGTCAGCCGAATGAAAAACGGGGCCGCTTGCGGCCCCGTTTTCGTTTACGACCCCTTGCGGGTCAGCAGTGCCGGGCGTTCGCCCCGCGGACGGCTTGGCAGATCGTCCAACTGCTCGGGGGTCGGATAACGGTCCAGCTTGGATTCCTTGCGGATGATCACAGGCTGATGCTGTGGCTGGCGCGTGTTGCCTACGGCCGGTTCCTGGCGGGCAGCTGCGTCACGCGGTGGGCGACCACCACGCGCGCCGCCGTCACGACGAGCAGTGCCGCCATTATTGGCACGAGGCGGGCGTTTCTCACCACCGCCAGTACGGGGTTGACCGTTGTTGCGGCCTTGACCACCGGCATTGGTACGCGGCGTACCTCCTTGCGGTTGACTACCATTACCGGCTGGGCGACGGTTGCGGCCTTGGCCCTTGCCATTCTGGTACGGGCTCACGTAGTCAGCCCGGTTACCGAAGTTATCCACATCGTCATCCAGAAACTCTTCCGGATCGCGGTTGGGCTGCATGGCCGGAGGGGTCGCGTTGCTGGCCTGTTGCTGACGAGGCTTCTTGTCACGTGGCTTGCGCGGCTGTTGCTGCCTGTCGCCGGACTTTTCCTTGTCAGCGGGTTTGTCCGCAGCCTGCTGGCGGGTTTTGCCCTTGTCCTTGCCCTTATCCTTGCGGCCACCGTTGGCGTCCTTGCTGCCCTCGCCGCGGGCCTGCTGACCACGACCGCCACGGCCATTGGGCTGCTGGCGTTCGCGGACTTCAGGCTTCTCGGCCTCGACCTGGCTGGCATCGAAGCCCATCAGGTCGCCGTCAGCGATCTTCTGACGGGTCACGCGCTCGATACTCTTGAGCAGTTTCTCCTCGTCAGGTGCCACCAGGGAAATGGCCTCGCCAGAGCGACCGGCGCGGCCAGTACGGCCAATGCGGTGCACGTAATCTTCTTCGACGTTGGGCAGCTCGAAGTTGACGACGTGGGGCAGTTGGTCGATGTCCAGGCCACGGGCGGCGATGTCGGTGGCGACCAGCACGCGAATGTTGTTGGCCTTGAAGTCAGCCAAGGCCTTGGTGCGTGCGTTCTGGCTCTTGTTGCCATGGATGGCTGCGGCAGTCAGGCCGTGCTTTTCCAGGTACTCGGCCAGGCGGTTGGCGCCATGCTTGGTACGGGTGAAGACCAGTACCTGCTCCCACGCACCCAGGGTGATCAAGTGCGCCAGCAGGGCACGCTTGTGGCTAGCCGGCAGGCGGTAGACACGCTGCTCGATGCGCTCGACGGTGGTGTTTGGCGGGGTGACCTCGATGCGCTCCGGGTTGTGCAGGAGCTTGTCGGCAAGGTCAGTGATGTCCTTGGAGAACGTGGCCGAGAACAACAGGTTCTGGCGTTTGGCAGGCAGGCGGGCCAGCACTTTCTTGACGTCGTGGATGAAGCCCATGTCGAGCATGCGGTCAGCTTCATCCAATACCAGAATTTCTACATGGGCCAGGTCGACCTTGCCTTGACCGGCCAGATCGAGCAGGCGACCAGGGCAGGCAACCAGGACGTCGACGCCCTTGGCAATGGCCTGCACCTGCGGGTTCATGCCGACGCCGCCGAAGACGCACGCACTGACCAGCGGCAGGTCGCGGGCATACAGCTTGAAGCTGTCGTGCACCTGGGCCGCCAGTTCGCGGGTAGGGGTCAGTACCAGGACCCGTGGCTGACGGGGGCCATGGCGCTGGGATTTGTCCGGGTGACCTGCCGGGAACAGACGTTCGAGAATCGGCAGGGCGAAACCGCCGGTCTTACCGGTACCGGTCTGTGCGGCGACCATCAGGTCGCGGCCTTGCAACACGGCGGGAACTGCCCGCTGTTGCACGGGGGTCGGCTGGGTATAGCCCGCGGCTTCAATGGCGCGGACAAGAGCCTCGGAGAGACCGAGGGAAGCAAAGGACATGGGCAATCCTGTTCTCGTGTGGGCTGGGCCCGTAGGGATGTTCTGCCTGGCGCGACGGGCATCGGCATGATGCGATCGCGTCCGGTCCAGCTGGGCTTTCACTGCACATCCGGGAAACGGAGGGCTGACGCCAGAGTGCGTCGATGCCGATCGGGATGCCTGTTGCGAGGCCGAGCGTCCGGGCGTGAGCCGGGCGGGAAGGCCCGAGTATAACAGAGCTAGCGCGCTGTGCTGCTTTCCTGCTGCTCAACGGCGTTCGCAAGGTTCTCAGGGTCGTGTGTGTAGTGGTCCATGATGGCCGCGTAGGCCGGTTCCTGCTTGAATCGCCGCAGTTCCTCGGCAAAGGCCTGGGCCAGTACCTCACGCCCAGGCTTGCGGGCCAGGCCCAGGTACTGGGGCTGGCGACTGACGACAAGCGGTAAGGCTTCGATCTGCTGCTCCAGACCCATGAGCCGGATGACATGCAGGCCGACCCTGCGGTCGGTAATCGCAAGGTCTATGCGCCCCAGCGCCAGCTTGCCAAAGTTCGCTTCATGGGTCGGCGCCGCTTCGCGCTTGAAGAAGGTAGCCTCATTGAACGCCGCACTGTAGTTGTAGCCTGGCGAGGTGCCCACGGTCAGGCCGGCCAGCGCATCCAGGCTCGATACCTCATGGCGGCGAGCCTTGGTCTGGAACAGGATCAACTCGGCCGTGGACATGGGTTCCGGGACATACAGCAAATAAGGGTGGCGGGACTCGACCTGGAAGACATCCATGATGCCGTCGGCCTGGCCCTGCTCGATCATTGCCAGGCACCGCTTGAAGGGCATGAACTGCCATTGGACCTCGTACCCAAGACGACGCAATACCTCGGTCGTGACCTCGTAGTCGATGCCACGCGGCTGGCCGTTTTGCTGGTAGACATAGGGTGCCCAGTCATCGCTTACCAGGCGCAAGCGCTCGCCCAGCGCGAACGGGCTGAGGCAAAAAAGCAGCAGGATCCAGATCAGACGGGCGGAGATTGGCATGCCCGGAGATTACGCGCTCGGCCAGGTCAAGACCAGTGCCGGATTGGGCGAGGCAGGGCGCCGCAGGTGGGGCCTGCGACACGTGCGTATGAACCAGGCGCCGGTCAGCTACCAGCACGTGGTCCATCGGGCTTCAACGAGACGGCTGGAGGTTGTTCCAGATCGCCATGCTCGGTTCTGCCTGGTTCAAGGTGTAGAAGTGCAGGCTCGGTGCACCGCCTTGCAGCAGCTCCTCGCACATGCGGGTGATGACTTCTTCACCGAAGGCCTGGATGCTGGCCGTATCGTCCGCATAGGCTTCGAGCTGTTTGCGAATCCAGCGTGGAATTTCGGCGCCGCAAGCGTCGGAGAAACGCGCCAGCTTGCTGTAGTTGGTGATCGGCATGATGCCGGGCACCACGGGGATGTCCACGCCCAGCTTCTGGGCTCGCTCGACGAAGTAGAAGTAGCTGTCGGCGTTGAAGAAGTACTGGGTGATGGCGCTGTCGGCACCGGCCTTGACCTTGTGCGCGAAATTGGCCAGATCGGCTTCGAAGTTGCGTGCCTGTGGATGCATCTCGGGGTAGGCGGCGACTTCGAGATGGAAGTGGTCACCCGTTTCCTGACGGATGAACTCGACCAGGTCACTGGCATAACGCAGCTCGCCACTGGCCATGCCCATGCCCGAAGGCAGGTCACCGCGCAGTGCGACGATACGCTTGATGCCGACTTGCTTGTACTCGGCCAGCAGCGCGCGCAACTCGGCCTTGGTATCGCCTACGCACGAAAGGTGGGGCGCAGCCGGCACCTGCACCTGGCTTTCCAGCTGCAATACCGTGTTGAGCGTGCGGTCGCGGGTGGAACCGCCGGCGCCGTAGGTGCAGGAAAAGAAGTCAGGGTTGCAGGCGGCCAACTGGCGCGCCACGCCCATCAGCTTTTCATGACCTGCGTCGGTTTTGGTCGGGAAGAACTCGAAACTGTAACGGCGTTCTTGTGACATCACTCGTTCCTCTAACAGCAAGCCCAAAGCTGCAAGCTGCAAGTAGAAGCCAGGTCGGTGATGGCCGACCTGGCCTGGCATCGTTCACGTTTCTTTCAGGCGTGCACTTCGAGCGGCAATGCCACGGTCTGGCACTGCCTGGCGCTTGAAGCGTACCGATCAGTAACGGTAGGCGTCTGGCTTGAACGGGCCTTCAACGGTTACGCCGATGTAGTCGGCCTGCTGCTTGGTCAACTGGGTGACCACGCCGCCGAAACCGCGGACCATTTCCAGGGCCACTTCTTCGTCGAGCTTCTTGGGCAGCACTTCGACCGTCAGGCGCTCGGCTTTCTTCTCGGCCGACAGGTCGGCGTACTTCTGCTCGAACAGGAAGATCTGTGCCAGGACCTGGTTGGCGAAGGAGCCATCCATGATGCGGCTTGGGTGGCCAGTGGCATTGCCCAGGTTGACCAGGCGGCCTTCGGCCAGCAGGATCAGGTAGTCGTCGTTCTGAGGATCGAAGCTGCCGGCGCCGGTACGGTGGATCTTGTGCACCTGCGGCTTGACCTCTTCCCATGCCCAGTTCTTGCGCATGAAGGCCGTGTCGATTTCGTTGTCGAAGTGACCGATGTTGCAGACAACGGCACGCTTTTTCAGGGCCTTGAGCATGTTGGCGTCGCAGACGTTCACGTTACCGGTGGTGGTGACGATCAGGTCGATCTTGCCCAGCAGCGCCTTGTCGACACTGGCTTCGGTGCCATCGTTCAGGCCATCGAGGAAGGGCGATACCACTTCGAAACCGTCCATGCACGCCTGCATCGCGCAGATGGGGTCGACTTCGGTAACCTTGACGATCATGCCTTCCTGACGCAGCGACTGAGCCGAGCCCTTGCCCACGTCACCGTAGCCGATCACCAGGGCCTGCTTGCCCGACAGCAGGTGGTCGGTACCGCGCTTGATGGCATCGTTCAGGCTGTGACGGCAGCCGTACTTGTTGTCGTTCTTGCTCTTGGTGACCGAGTCGTTGACGTTGATGGCCGGAACCTTCAGCTCGCCTTTGGCCAGCATGTCCAGCAGGCGGTGCACGCCGGTGGTGGTTTCTTCGGTCACGCCGTGGACGCGCTCGAGCACCTGTGGGTACTTCTTGTGCAGCAGTTCGGTCAGGTCGCCACCGTCGTCCAGGACCATGTTGGCGTCCCAGGGCTGGCCGTCCTTGAGGATGGTCTGCTCCAGGCACCATTCGTATTCCTGCTCGGTTTCACCCTTCCAGGCGAAGACCGGGATACCGGCGGCTGCGATGGAGGCGGCGGCCTGGTCCTGGGTTGAGAAGATGTTGCACGACGACCAGCGCACTTCGGCACCCAGGGCGACCAGGGTTTCGATCAGCACGGCAGTCTGGATGGTCATGTGGATGCAGCCCAGGATCTTGGCACCCTTGAGCGGTTGCTCGGCCTGGTACTTGCGGCGCAGGCCCATCAGCGCAGGCATTTCCGATTCGGCGATGATGGTTTCGCGACGGCCCCAGGCGGCCAGGGAGATGTCGGCAACTTTGAAATCGGTAAAACCAGCAGGCATGTTTGCAGCGCTCATCAGAGCCTCCATTCGTAGTGTGCGAATGGGCGCCGTTGTGCGTTGAGCGTCCGCGGGAGCGGACAACGCCCCATCCGAGCCTGACAGGTCGAGCCTGCTGCAGCGCCCCTCGGACAGGTGGCGGGCATGGCGCCGCTGTGGACGGCCATGTAAAACGGCCACGATTATAGCCGGGTGCGGCACCATCCCCAAGGTTTTCTGTCGATTAATCGAGACGATAGTCGATGTTGGGTGGAGCGGCGCTGGCCGCTCTGCCATCATCGTTTTACGCAAGCCAGGATGCTCAGGAGTCCCGATGAACTTCCACACCCGCAAATGGGTTAAACCCGAAGACCTCAACCCCAACGGCACGCTGTTCGGTGGCAGCCTGCTGCGCTGGATCGACGAGGAAGCGGCCATCTATGCCATCGTGCAGCTGGGCAACCAGCGCGTGGTGACCAAGTACATGTCCGAAATCAATTTCGTCAGTGCCTCGCGCAAGGGCGACATCATCGAACTGGGCATCACCGCCACCGAGTTCGGCCGCACCTCGATCACGCTGCGCTGCGAAGTGCGCAACAAGATCACGCGCAAGAGCATCCTGACCGTCGAACGCATGGTCTTCGTGAACCTGGGCGAGGACGGCCTGCCTGCGCCCCACGGGCGTACCGAAATCAAGTACGTGCAGGACCAGTTCCCCGACTCCGCCGTGGAGTGACGGTCTGGGGGCTGCAGGGTGCAGCCCCGCTTCTTTCAGGGTTGTACGCTGACCCTGCGTACCACCTTGCCGATGCTCAGGCCCTGCACCAGGATCGAGGACAGCACCACGATGTAGGTGATCGACAGCAGCAGGTCACGCTCTTCACCCAAAGGCAACGACAGCGCCAGGGCTACCGATACTCCACCACGCAGGCCACCCCAGGTCAGCACCCGCACCGTGCCCTTGGGCACCGGGCGCCAACGCCGCAGCAACACGATGGCCGGCGCCACGGTCAGCAGGCGCGAGAGCAGCACGGCCAGCGCCAATACACTGCCGGCGGCCATGTGCAGCCAGTTGAAAGGCAGCAACAGCAGCTCCAGGCCGATCAACGCGAACAGCAGCGCGTTGAGCATATCGTCGATCAACTCCCAGAAACCGTCCATGTAGCGACGGGTCATGTCGTTCATCGCCAGGTTGCGCCCCAGGTTGCCGATGATCAGGCCCGCCACCACCATCGCGATAGGGGCCGAGACGTGCAACTCATAGCACATCGCCGAGCCACCGATCACCAGCGCCAGGGTCAGCATGACCTCGACCTGGTATTGCTCCACACTCTTGATCATGCGGTAGGTGGCGTAGCCGATCACACCGCCAAACAGCACGCCACCGATGGCTTCGCGAACGAACAGCAGCGCCGTGTCGGCGATGCTCGGGGTTTCACCGAGCTGGATGATGCCCAGCAGCACGGTGAAGACCACAACGGCAGTACCGTCGTTGAACAGCGACTCGCCGACGATGGTGGTCTTCAGGGGTTTAGGAGCATTGGCCGTACGCAGGGCGCCCAACACCGCAATCGGGTCGGTCGGCGAGATGAGCGCGCCGAACAGCAGGCAGTAGATCAGCGGCACCTGCCAGCCGAACATCGCGAACACCCAGTGCGACAGGTAGCCGATGACCACGGTGGCGATCAGCACGCCCACGGTCGCCAGCAGGCCGATGGGCCAGCGGTAGCTGCGCAGGTCGGACAAGTTCACGTGCAAGGCACCGGCGAACAGCAGGAACGCCAGCATCCAGTGCATCAGCAGGTCATTGAAGTCGATCTGGTTCATCAGCGCTTCGACGCGGGCTTCCAGGCCAGGAAAGCCGATCAGGCTCAATGCCTGAAGCATGAGCGAGAACAGCAAGGCCGTGACCATCACGCCGATCGCAGGTGGCAGGCCGATGAATCGGTAGTTCACATAGGTGAGAAGGGTGGTAAGGCAGATAAACGCGGCAACTAATTCAAGCATCCCGATTCCTGTAACAGTGGCTTCCAAGTCGTCACCCGAATGACTCGGGCAGTTCTTTGATGACCTGACGAGGGGTTCGGGGCACAGGGTTTGACCGATTTTGCATTAATCGTTCCCATTAGCGCCCTGCCAAAGGCGGTGGGCGGGCTGTAACAGGGGGTGGCGAGGCCGCTTCGTGATTGACGCGCTCACCTGGCCAGGGCTTATAGTCTGCGTCCGGTAACCCCTTGAGGACCCACCGCGTGTTGGCCACGTCTCTGGTGCTGATCGCTGCCTTGCTTCATGCGACCTGGAACACCCTGATCAAATTCAGCGGCGAGCGCCTGCTGGTCATTGCCAGCATGGACACGGTGGCCCTGGCCCTGGTGATGCCTGCGGTGGCTTTCGTGGACATCCCGCCTGCCGGTATCTGGCCCTGGTTGCTGGCTTCGGCGTTTGCCGAGCAGCTGTACCGCTGGCTGCTGATCAAGGCGTACCGCGTGGGTGACCTGGGCCTGGTCTACCCGCTGATGCGTGGGCTGTCGCCTCTGGTCGTACTGGCGCTGACCCTGGCGTTTGCCGGAGAACCCCTGAGCCAGCAGCAGATCATCGGCATTCTGCTGATTCCCTGTGGCATGGCCTGCCTGTTGTGGCAGGGCGGTGGCGGAGACCGGCTGCCGTGGTCGATGTTGCCGGTGGTGGCCCTGATCGGGCTGTGCATCGGGTGCTATACCTGGTTCGACGGTCAGGCCGTGCGCGAATGGGGCAAGCCATGGGACTACTTGGTGTGGCTGACGCTGCTCAGTGCCTGGCAATTCCCCGCGCTGGCCGCAGTGGCGCGACGGGCACCGTTCGTGCTGTTCTGGAAAACCCAGTGGCGGCTGGGCCTGGCCGTCGGCCTGTGCGTGCTGTTCAGTTATGCCCTGGTGCTCTGGGCGATGCACCTGGGGTCGGTGGCCGAGGCAGCGGCGCTGCGCGAGCTGAGCGTGATCCTTGTGGTGTTGCTGGGGATGCGCTACCTCAAAGAACCTTTTGGCGGGCCAAGACTCCTAGCTTGCGGGCTGGTACTGGCAGGTATGCTGGTAATGAAGCTCTGACCGACTGACAAACGAGGAACCCTGTCCATGACCGTTGCCCTGTGGTGCATCCTGATCGCGCTGATCCTGCCGCCGCTCTGTGCGCTGATCGCCAAGCTGGCGAGCGGCCGGTTCGGCTTGAAGCACAACCATGACCCGCGCGCCTTCCTCGATACCCTGTCGGGGCTGCCGCGCCGCGCGCACTCAGCCCAGCAGAACGGTTATGAAGCCTTTCCGGCATTCGCCGCCGCTGTGCTGGTGGCAGACATCGTCGGCAACGCCGAACAGGTGACCCAGGATGTGCTGGGTGTGATGTACATCACCAGTCGGCTGCTCTACATCATCTGCTACCTCGCCGACTGGGCGGCACTGCGCTCGCTGGTCTGGTTCGCTGGCCTTGCGATCATCGTGGCGTTCTTCGTGGTCTCGGCCTGACCGCATCGCCCGGTGCCGAGGCCCCCGTCACGGGACCTTGGGCACTTCAGGCAGCGGTTGGCCCTTGGGCCACAGCATCCAGATCTGGCCCTGCTGCTTCATGTTCCCGGCCAGGTCTCCGGCTGCCTGGCCGGTCCCCCAGAACAGGTCGGCGCGAACCTCGCCTGCGATAGCGCCCCCAGTGTCCTGGGCCGCGACCGGGCGCACAACGGGGCTGCCGTCCGGTCGGGTGGTCGATAGCCACAGCAGGCTGCCAAGCGGGATGACCTTGCGGTCGATAGCCACGCTGTAGCCCGCCGTCAGTGGAACGTTGAGCGAGCCACGTGGCCCTTCATTGCTGTCGGAGCGCGTGCTGAAGAACACGTAGCTGGGGTTGCTGGCCAGCAATTCGGGAACCCGTGAAGGGTTGGACTGGGCCCACGCATGAATGGCGCCCATGCTCACGTCTTCTTTTTTCAGCTGCCCTTGCTCGACCAGCCAGCGGCCAATCGGACGATACGGATGACCGTTCTGGTCAGCGTAACCCAGGCGCAGCTGGCGCCCGTCCTCCAATTGGACGCGACCAGAGCCCTGGATCTGCAAGAACTGCAAGTCCATCGGGTCGGTCAGCCAGGCCAGTACCGGGGCCTTGGCGCCGTTGCGGTTGATGACCTCAGCAGTGTCGTAGGGCTTGAGCACGCGCCCTTCGAGGCGACCACGCAGGCGCTTGCCCTTGAGTTCGGGGTACACGCTGGCCAGGTCCACCGTGATCATGTCTTCGGGAGGGCCGTAGACCGCCACATCATAGGTGGCAGAGGGGGTCAGGCTGCCAGGGTAGACAGGTTCGTAATAGCCGGTGATCAAGCCGTTGGCACTGTTGTCAGCCGAACGCAGGCCATAGACCTCCAGGTTCTGCTCGAGAAAGGTGCGCACCTGTGCAGCGCTTGCCGGCTGGCTCCCAGCGGCTTCACAGGTGGCCGCCCAGACCGGGTCGCGCTTGAGCTTTTCGCAGCCGCTGCGCCAGGCATAGAAACCGGCGAGCAGGTCTTCGTCGCTGACCGTGGGCAGGTCTTTCCAGGTACCAGGCGCGTAGGTTGCGATGGCGTGGGGCTCGGGCTTTGCCGTCTGGTCGTTGTCGCAGCCGGCCAGCAAGGCCAGTAGCGGGAGTGTCCAGGCCAGGTGGCGCAAGGCATGTTTCATCGGTGTATTCCTGTCATGGACGAACACGCAGTTCACCCTTGTTTTTTATGTGGCTATTGGTCTTTCGCCTATTGGCAGCGATACTGGCCGGCCCTTTTTCCAGGCATGGGTAGGCGAGATGTTTAAGCGGTTGGGCGTTGTGGTGCTTGCAGCATTGACCTTGGGTAGTGGCCTGACAGGTTGCGGGGGCGTTGACCCCAACTCCCCACTGGGCAAGCGCAAGGCCATCTTCAAGGACATGCTCAAGACAAGCGAGGACCTGGGCGGCATGTTGCGTGGTCGACTGCCGTTCGACGCCGGTCGCTTCGCCCAAGGGGCGGACACCCTGGATACGCTGTCTCACCAACCCTGGCAGCACTTTGCGCAGGTACCCGAGGGCGAAGGCAGCGCGGCGCGACCCGAGGTGTGGCAACGGCAGGCGCGCTTTCAAGACCTGGCCCGGCAGCTGGAGGCAGCTACCGGAGCGCTGGTGCAAGCGACCCGCCAGCCGTCGCTGGACGCTGCGCAGTTGAAGGCACCCATGGACAAGGTCGAAAACGCATGCCGGGCGTGCCACAGCGAATTTCGTAACCATTGAATGACGCGGCAGGCGGCGGCTGGCCCGTGCGCCGCCTCAGGCGCTGGCCTCAGCGGTCAAGGTCGTCTACCGCGTCCTGCAGTTCCTTGCGGGACTCGGCGAGCTTGTCCTTGCGCTTGTTGATTTTTTCGGCGTCGCCTTTCTTCTCGGCCTTTTTCAGGTCCTTCTCCCGCTGGGCCACCTCATGGCGCGCATCGAGCACCTTCTGCTCACGCTCTTTGCGCAGGCTGGCCTCGGTGCAGTTGGCCACGCCACGCAAGGCCTCCTCCAGCCCGGCCGCCTGCGCGGCATTGCCGTGCTCACGGGCGATCTTGAGCTGGTTCTCGATCGCGCTGCGCTTGGCATCGCAACCGGTCAGGCCGGCATCGGGCGCGGCTGCCTGTGCAGCGCCTGCGCCCAGGCCCAAGGCCGCGAGCAGAAAAAGGGGAGAAAAGCGTTTCATGAAAAGCCTCCTGGACGGGGCAGGGCAACGAGAAAAATTCTGGATGGAAATCCTGCCTTGGTTTTGGCCATTTAGGAACCCTTGATAAGACTGGGCCGCTAAATCTCCGGCTTTTCCTACAGTTTTTTTGGTAAATAATCATTGCTCAGGCCTGAGCGGCTGCTCCGAGAACCCGTCTACACCTTGCCCGGCCAGATGTGACCCAATGGCTTGCACCTCGGCGCTGGCGAAGAATCGCGCAAGTTCGTCCGCCCGTGTCGAGCCGATGCCAGGCTGGGCTTGCCACTGCCCACGCGTCTGGGCAACCACCGTCGGCCAGTCACCGGGCAGCGCCACCCCCTTGCCGATAGGTGTCCCGATACCGCGAACCCATTGTGTGAATGGACGCAAGCGGGCCTGTTCGAAGGCGGCCAGCAACTGGGCTGCCCTCAGGGTGCTGATGCCTGGCACCTGTTGCAGGCGCCCGGCATCGAGCTCCAGCCAGTCGGTCATCGTCGAAACCAGGCCTGCCTCGACCAGCCGTCGCCAGGTGCCTGGGCCCGTTCCTGGCAGGGCCAGGCCTTGTTTGCCGGCCAGCCAGCTGAGGCGAGCGATGAACTGCTCATTACAGCCTTCTCCGGCACGCCAGCAGCTGTGGGCATGGTATTGGTCGACTGCCGGTGCAGTGACTGGCTGGCGCTCGACCGAGTAATGCACGATCTGGTCGAAACGGGGGATGGTCAGCCCTGCCAGGCTGATGGCTATCTGGTCGCCTGGACGAACGTCCAATGCCTGCCAGCGTGACAGCGAGCCCAGGCTGACACGGGTCACGCGTCGGTCATCGAGGGTCACCGGCTCGACGTGAACGATGGGGGTGACCTTACCTGTGCGTCCGATTTGGAAGCGCACCTCGCGCACCTGCGCCAATTTTTGTGCGTAGGGGAATTTCCAGGCTGCGATCCAGTACGGCGCCTTGGCCTGCCAGCGTTGGGCAGGCGGGCGTTCGCCCTGGCGCAGGATCACCCCATCGCTGGCGAAGGGTAGCGGCGTGCCGAACCAGTGGTCCCGCCACCGCGCAGCTTCTTCGGGGGTGTTTATCGCAACGCTGTAGCGCTGACTGTCCGCAAAGCCCAGTTGGGCCAGCTGCGACAGGCGCTCGGTTTGCTGTTCAGGCCCCTTGGGCCACTCCCAGACGAACAGACCGAGGCGGGCGCCTTGTTCCTCGTCGATCTGGTGGCGAGCGAGCAGGCCGGCGACCGTGCCACGGGCATTGAGGCCCCCTGCGCTTGCCTGTATGTGGCCTTCAAGGCGCAAGTAGAGCTCGCCTTGCAGCGACAGATCGAGCGGGCGGGGCAGCTGCCGGACAATCCCTTCGAGTTGTGGGATATGGCGGCTCCAATCGTGCCCCCGGACCCCGTCGCCTCGGCTGATCAACTGGGTCAGCCGGCCCTGGCGGTAGATCAGTGACACCGCCACGCCATCGACCTTTGGCTGTACCCACAGGTCGGTCTTGCCAGTCATCCAGCCGGCAACCCGCTGGAAGTCGGCCAGCTTCTGCACGCCGGTGTGCGGCACGGGATGGACGACCGGACCGCCCGCCCTGGCCAGCGGCGAGGCCTCGGTCGCAAGGCCAACGCAGCGCTGCAACATGGCCAGGTGATCGCGGCTCTGGTCATACAGCTCATCGGCCACCAGTGCCACGCCGTCACGGTGATAACGTTCGTCCCAATGGGCGAGCGTTGCGCTCAGTTGGGCGATCTGTGCGTGTGAGCGTGCCGGTGTCCAGTCCGGGCACGGGTTGGCCCAGGTCGGCGGCAGGTGCAACACCACCATGATCAGCAGCAATACGATTGGCATGGCCCGCTTCCTTGCGTGGCTTGAAGTGTGCCGAGCCTATGGGGTTTTCACGGTGTTCGCCTCGGGCGGTTTGTCAGGCGATATGTCACAAAAAAGCCCCTGCCGATTGCTCGGCAGGGGCTTTCGCTCAGCGCTGTAGGAAATTACAGGCCGGCAGCGTCACGCAGCGCTTCAGCGCGGTCAGTGCGTTCCCAAGTGAAGGTGGTGAAGGTGTCGTCACCCACGGTTTTCTGCTGCGGGGTGCGACCGAAGTGGCCGTAAGCAGCGGTTTCCTGGTACATCGGGTGCAGCAGGTCGAGCATGGTCGTAATGGCGTATGGACGCAGATCGAAGCACTCGCGCACCAGCTGGATGATCTTCTCGTCCGACACCTTGCCAGTGCCGAAGGTATTGATCGAGATGGAGGTCGGTTGGGCCACGCCGATGGCATACGAGACCTGGATCTCGCAGCGCTCGGCCAGGCCGGCGGCGACGATGTTCTTGGCCACGTAGCGGCCGGCATAGGCGGCGGAACGGTCGACCTTGGACGGGTCCTTGCCCGAGAACGCGCCGCCGCCGTGGCGGGCCATGCCACCGTAGGAGTCGACGATGATTTTGCGACCGGTCAGGCCGCAGTCACCGACCGGGCCGCCGATGATGAAGTTGCCCGTCGGGTTGATGTGGTACTGGGTACCTTTGTGCAGCAGTTCGGCAGGCAGCGTGTGCTTGACGATCAGCTCCATGACCGCTTCCTGCAGGTCTTTCTGCGACACCTCGGGGTTATGCTGGGTGGACAGCACCACCGCATCGATACCCACGACCTTGCCACCTTCGTAACGGCAGGTGACCTGCGACTTGGCATCCGGGCGCAGCCAGGGCAGCAGGCCGGACTTGCGTGCTTCGGCCTGACGCTCGACCAAGCGATGCGAGAAGCAGATCGGCGCTGGCATCAGCACTTCGGTCTCGTTGCTGGCGTAGCCGAACATCAGGCCCTGGTCACCGGCGCCTTGGTCTTCTGGCTTGGAACGGTCGACGCCTTGGGCAATGTCCACCGACTGCTTGCCGATGATGTTCATCACGGCGCAGGTGGCACCGTCAAAGCCGACGTCGGAGCTGTTGTAGCCGATGTCGATGATGACCTTGCGTACCAGGTCCTCGAGGTCGACCCAGGCCGAGGTGCTCACCTCGCCGGCAATGATCGCCACGCCGGTCTTGACCAGCGTTTCACAGGCGACGCGGGCGTACTTGTCCTGGGCGATGATCGCGTCCAGCACGGCGTCCGAAATCTGGTCGGCGATTTTGTCCGGATGCCCTTCGGACACGGACTCGGAGGTGAAAAGGGAGTATTCGCTCATCTCGAAGGTTCCTGAAATTTACCGATGGTGTATGTCGCCAGCCGTCCGCTGGAAATGGCGGACCTGGATCTGGAAACCGTTACGCAGGCCTACGTACAGGCTATCCCCGTGGGACAGGCCTGCCGCGTTGGCCCAGCGGGCCAAGTCGTCCTGTTCGAAGCCGAGCCACAGGTCGCCGCAGGCTTCCCGCGCCCACCCCTGGTCATGGCTGCACAATTCGGTGATCAACAGGCTGCCGCCTGCCTTCACCCGTTTGGCCAGCTGGCACAACGCCAGGGCCGGATCGCTGAAATGATGCAGGACCATGTTCAGCACAACGCAGTCGGCGACCACATCCGTTGCACCCAGTGCATCGGCCAACTGCAGGTTCACGTTGTCCAGCCCTTCGCGCTGACAGACCTGGCGGGCGAGTTCGAGCATGGTCGGGCTGTTGTCAAGCGCGGTAACCTGCGCAAAACGCCGAGCCAGGTCCGGAAGGAACCCCCCATCGCCGGGGCCGACCTCAAGCGCGCTGGCGCTTGGGTCGAAATGCAGCTTGTCGAGCAGCGCCAGCAGGCTCTCGCGATATTGCGGCAAGCCTGCGATCAGGTCCTGCTGGGCGCGAAAGCGCTCTTCCACGCGCAGGAAGAAGTCCTGGCTGGTTGCCGCGCGGCGCTGCTGCACCTGGGCGATGCGGCCTTGCACCTCGGCGGGCAAGGCCAGGTCATCGACCTCGTCGAGCAGCGCGGCGTGCAAGCGTCCGCCCAAGCGCAAGCTGTCGGGCAGGGCGCGGCGATAGAAAATGGCGTTGCCTTCCCGACGGGTGGCTACCAGGTCGGCCTGGGCCAGCACCTTGAGGTGGTGGCTCATGCCCGACTGGCCGATGTCGAAGATCTGCGCCAGCTCCAGCACGCCGAAGGAATCGTTGGCCAGGGCGCGCAGCACATTCAGGCGCAACTCGTCGCCACTGGCCTTGCACAGGGCGGCCAGTGCCTCGCGTTGTTCCGGTATTGCTTGCGCACGAAGGTTCATGGTGCGGGAGTCTAGACAGGCATCGTTGCCCTAGCAAGGCCTATATCAAAAAGTTTTGATATTGCAGGTCCGTTGCCCATTAGCCATTACCCTTGTGTTGCCATTGCGGTCGATGATCGGACCAATGCACGCCGCTTGCTGCTTAAATGTTTGCCCCAAGCGCCCCAGTGGGCGAAAATGGACGCCTTTTTCGTATCACCACCTATTCAAGCCCCCAGGAGATCAGCGATGCCCAGCCGTCGTGAACGTGCCAACGCCATTCGTGCCCTTAGCATGGATGCCGTGCAAAAGGCCAACAGCGGCCACCCCGGTGCCCCCATGGGCATGGCGGATATCGCCGAGGTTCTTTGGCGCGACTACCTCAAGCACAACCCGAGCAACCCGGCATTTCCCGATCGCGACCGCTTCGTGCTGTCCAACGGCCACGGTTCGATGCTTATCTATTCGCTGCTTCACCTGACCGGCTACGACCTGTCGATCGACGACCTCAAGGGCTTCCGTCAACTGCACAGCCGTACCCCTGGCCACCCGGAGCATGGTTACACCCCTGGCGTCGAGACCACTACCGGCCCGCTCGGCCAAGGCATCGCCAACGCCGTGGGCTTCGCCCTGGCCGAAAAAGTCATGGCGGCCCAGTTCAACCGTGACGGCCACACCATCGTCGACCACAACACCTATGTGTTCCTGGGCGATGGCTGCATGATGGAAGGCATTTCTCACGAAGTGGCCTCGCTGGCCGGTACCCTGGGGCTGAACAAGCTGGTTGCCTTCTACGACGACAACGGCATTTCCATCGACGGTGAAGTGCATGGCTGGTTCACCGACAACACCCCGGCGCGCTTCGAAGCCTACAACTGGCAGGTGATCCGCAACGTCAACGGCCACGACGCCGAAGAGATCAAGACGGCCATCGAGACCGCCCGCAAGAGCGACCGTCCGACCCTGATCTGCTGCAAGACCACCATCGGTTTCGGCTCGCCGAACAAGCAGGGCAAGGAAGAGTCCCACGGCGCGCCGCTGGGCAACGACGAAATTGCCCTGACCCGTCAGGCACTGGGCTGGAACCACGGTCCGTTCGAAATCCCCGCCGACATCTATGCCGAGTGGGACGCCAAGCAAGCCGGTGCCAAGGCCGAAGCCGAGTGGAACCAGCGTTTCGACGCCTACGCTCAGGCGCACCCGGAGCTGGCCGCAGAGTTCAAGCGCCGCATGGCCGGTGACCTGCCTGCCGATTTCAGCGAAAAGGCCCAGGCCTACATCGAGGAAGTGGCGGCCAAGGGCGAAACCATCGCCAGCCGCAAGGCCAGCCAGAATGCCCTGAACGCCTATGGCCCGATGTTGCCCGAGTTCCTCGGCGGTTCGGCGGACCTGGCCGGTTCCAACCTGACCCTGTGGAAGGGCTGCAAGGGCGTGGAAGCTGGCGATGCCAGCGGCAACTACGTGTTCTACGGCGTGCGTGAATTCGGCATGACCGCCATCATGAACGGCGTGGCCCTGCACGGCGGCCTGGTGCCTTACGGCGCGACGTTCCTGATGTTCATGGAATACGCCCGCAACGCCGTGCGCGTGTCGGCGCTGATGAAGCAGCGCGTGATCCATGTCTACACCCACGACTCCATTGGCCTGGGCGAAGACGGCCCGACCCACCAGCCGATCGAGCAGCTGACCAGCCTGCGCACCACGCCGAACCTGGACACCTGGCGCCCGGCGGATGCCGTTGAGTCGGCCGTGGCCTGGAAGAACGCTCTGGAGCGCAAGGATGGTCCATCGGCGCTGATCTTCTCGCGCCAGAACCTGCAGCACCAGGCCCGCGATGCGCAGCAACTCGCTGCCATCAGCCGTGGCGGCTACGTGCTCAAGGATTGCGCTGGCGAGCCTGAGCTGATCCTGATCGCCACCGGCTCCGAAGTGGGCCTGGCCGTTCAGGCCTACGACAAGCTGACCGAGCAAGGCCGCAATGTACGCGTGGTGTCCATGCC
>Ga0302347_1000288_pt1 | contig 90074 bp, 65 predicted proteins | sample PhyWR1_FD_202178 | JGI IMG/M metagenome (GOLD analysis project Ga0302347, IMG submission 202178) | Leaf surface microbial communities from wheat plants in UC Gill Tract Community Farm, Albany, California, United States - DLSL W.R1 (v2)... | ecosystem: Host-associated > Plants > Phyllosphere >... | reverse complement strand
GAAAGGAGCTGTAAGGGAAGGAATCGAACCTTCAAGGAGTGGTTAGCCATTGCTGGTTTCCCATATTCTCCGCCACCGAGACAAGGAGGTGTGTCTGCCTGTTTCACCACCTTACAGTATTTAAGCCAGCGTTTCCGTTTGCTTGATACAAATATCACAATATAATTTAGAATTGCAAATTATTTAACAAAAATTAACATCCATTATTAATAATATAGGTAAAAACCCGTATTTCTACCTATTTAATAATCTGGCTACATATTTGCCAATGATGTCAAACTCGAGATTCACCTCGTCTCCTACCTGTAAAGTACGGAAGTTGGTATGTTCATGTGTATAAGGAATAATAGCTACGGAGAAGGCCCCCTCCTGAGAATTGACCACGGTTAAGCTCACCCCATTAACACAGATAGAGCCTTTTTCAACGGTCACATTCCCTATTTCCGCATTATAGTTGAAGGTGTAGACCCAGCTTCCGTCGAGTTCCTGCAACTCGGTGCAGGTAGCCACCTGATCAACATGTCCCTGAACAATATGACCGTCAAGCCGGCCGTTCATCTGCATGCATCGTTCAAGATTTACCAGGCTACCCTTCTGTAATTTATTCAGATTCGTTTTTGCCTGGGTCTCTTCCACTGCAGTAACCGTATGGGAATCGTCCTGAACAGCTACCACCGTCAGACATATTCCGTTATGGGCAACGGACTGGTCAATCTTCAGTTCGGAAGAAAATAATGAGGAGATTCTGATGTGCAGATTACCCTTATCCTTTTGTAAGTCAACGACCTCGCCAAGGGTCTCAATAATACCTGTAAACATGTCGCGAAGGTAAACAAAACCTAAATCTACTCAAACTGTTAGTTGTCTTCGTTATATTTAGCCATCCATCGCATCGTTAAATTATAATATGTAATTTTGGCCATCGATATTTATGTTAAGACAGAACCTACAACAGAAACTACTTCAGAAGCTATCGCCTCAGCAAATTCAGTTCATCAAGCTATTACAGGTACCTACCGTTTCCCTGGATGCGCGCATCAAAGAAGAACTGGAAGAGAATCCTGCACTGGAAGATCTGAGCCTGGCCAATCTGAATGATCCTGTTGAGGAATATCCGGATAAGGACCCTGACGAAACCTATGATTCTGAGGAAAAGTCTGAGGAATTTGACGAGTTTAATATCGATGACTACCTGCAGGAGGATAACATCAACGACTATGGATCCAAATACGATCAGAACGGGGATGATGAAGATGACAAGAAAGAGATGCCGATTGCTATACAGAGCTCCTTCTATGAAAATTTGCAGGAACAGCTCGATCTGATCCCCATGTCGGACAAAGACTTCCAGATCGGACAGCAGCTTATAGGAAGTTTGGACGATGACGGTTATCTGAGACGTTCAATTGCTTCTTTGATAGATGATCTTGCTTTTTCTCAGAATGTGTTTGCAGAGGAAGAAGAAGTGGAAGAAGTACTCAAAGTGATTCAGAACTTTGAGCCGGCGGGTATAGGAGCACGCGATCTGCAGGAATGCTTGCTGATCCAGTTGCGGAAGAAAGACCAGAACAATCCGGTTATTCTGAAGGCGATCCGTGTTGTGGAAGATTATCTGGATGAATTCACGAGAAAGCATTACGACAAGCTGGAAAAAGCCCTGAACATCTCTTCAGAGGAGTTGAAGGAGATCATTGCGGAGATCCTGAGGCTTAATCCCAAACCCGGAGATTCGGGTGCGGTGACGACGAAGCAGCTTCAGATCATCCCGGATTTTCATATCAGCAATAAAGAGGGAACACTGGTGCTGACGCTGAACTCACAGAATGCGCCTGAGCTGAAGGTTAGCCGTTCCTATCAGGAGATGTTTCAGCATTATGACAAGACTTCCCAAAAAGACAAGAAGCTAAAGGAAGCGGTGCAGTTTGTGAAGCAGAAACTCGACTCGGCAAAGTGGTTTATTGACGCCATCAAACAGCGGCAGCAAACTTTGCTAAAAACGATGAACGCCATCATGCACTACCAGTATGACTATTTCCTTACAGGAGATGACAGGAACCTGAAACCGATGATCCTGAAAGACATAGCAGACCGGATCGGAATGGACATTTCAACGGTTTCAAGGGTAGCCAATTCGAAGTATGTTCAGACTGAATTTGGTACCTTCCTGCTGAAATCCTTCTTTTCTGAGGCTATTCAAACGGAGAGCGGAGAAGAAGTATCGAACAAGGAAGTGAAGAAGATCCTGGAAGAGTGTATCGGCAATGAAGACAAACGCCATCCCCTGGCGGACGAGAAGCTCGCTGAGATCTTAAAGGAAAAGGGCTATAACATTGCGCGGCGAACAGTTGCAAAATACAGGGAAGCCATGAATATTCCTGTAGCACGGCTCAGGAAAGAACTCTAGGCCTTTCTTCACTGCCAAAACCAACGGCGTATTTAATTAGTGCCTTATTGGATTATATTTCCTACCTTGTGGGCTTTATTAATATTAATACAATGCAAAACGAAGGAACAGTAAAATTTTTCAATGAAACTAAAGGTTTCGGATTCATCGTACCAGCTAATGGTGAACCAGATATCTTTGTTCATTCAACAGGACTTATCGACGAAATTCGTGAGAACGATCGCGTAAAGTTCGAAGTTGAAAAAGGCAAAAAAGGTCTTAATGCAGTGAATGTAGAAGTTATTTAATTTTCACATATATCATTGAACAAAAAAAGCATCTGTCTCACGGCAGATGCTTTTTTTGTTTTATACCGTTTCAGCGGAGGAGCGCTCGCTCCTTCTGGAGATCTTAAGAAAGCGGAGAATCAGAAATACAGACGCCAGCGTAAGTCCGGCTATCAGTCCCAGCCACATTCCCTGCGCTCCCATCTTGAAGTGAAATGAAAGGATATAGCCTAGCGGCAAACCGATCACCCAGTAGGAAATCGCTACCAGGATTGTCGGAATCTTCACATCTTTAATTCCTCTCAGAAGTCCCGCCCCGATCGCCTGCGTGCTGTCGGAAATCTGGAACACGGCAGCAAAGAGCAGCAAAGCAGATGCAAGCTGCAATACCTCCGTGTTGTTATTGAACAGTTGAGGAAGCTGGAACCGGAAGACAGAGAAGATGATGGCGCAGAAAATCCCATAACAAAGAGCAGTAATCAGAGTACTCCGGCCTATTTTAGAAATGAGCGAAAAGTTCGCGCCACCGTATGCGTTACTCACGCGGATGGAGCCTGCCTGCGCGAGACCCATCGAAACCATAAAGGTAAAAGACGCGCAGCTTAGTGCGATCTGATGGGAGGCCTGAGAAACTGCGCCTAATGTTCCGATAATTATCCCCGAGACTGCAAAGGCACCTGCTTCCATTCCCATTTGTAAACTGCTGGGAACGCCGATATGCAACAGGTCCTTGATTGTCTGCGCCTTCAGTTTCCACTGGCTGCGGCTGACAAGGATATATCGTTTAAAGGTACTGTGCTTCAGAACCACTAATGCCAGCAGCACAAAGATCAGTGTGCGGGTGATGAGTGTGGCCCAGCCTGCTCCGACCAGCTCCATTCTCGGGAATCCCAGGTTACCATAGATAAGGATCCAGTTGAGGAAGACGTTTATAGGGAGTCCGATGAGCGACAGCAACATAGCCGTACGGGTGTACTCCAGTCCGTCAGTAAACTGTTTCAGCGTCATAAACAGAAGCATAGGTATGATCGAAATCCCCATCAGCTTCATAAAAGGAAGAGCCAGGACGACAACGTCAGGATCTTGCCCCAGGTGATACAAAATATTACGTCCGAAAACCAGGAAGGATGAAATCACCACTGCAGCGACAGCACACAGGACAAAGCCGTTGAAGAAATAGTGCGACACAAGGTTCCCGTCTCTTCTTCCATGAGCCATAGAAACCATCTGAGATACGGATATGGTGATCCCGATGCCGAATACAAAGGGAATATTCAGGGCATTTAGTACCAGGGCGGCAGCCGCCAGTTGTTTATAGCTAATGGCGCCTACCATAGCCGAGTCAATAAGATGCAGTGCCATTTGCGCCAGCTCACCAATAATGATGGGTAACGCGAGTTGTATTGTTTTTGTTGCTTCAGTCCTCATATCTAATCGCCTCCTTTAGAGGGCTGCAAAGGTACTAAGTTTTAGGAGATTTAGATACCATCGCTTTGAGCCTTCAATTATAACAGAGCTGTTTAAGGGTTTTGGACTAAGCCGTTCAATAAAAATCGCTATATTGGCTAGTAGGCCAAACTCAGGTTTATTCGGATCGCGGGATAGGTACACAATAGCTGTTGAGGAGAAGTTGAGTTATTCTTATCACATCAATTGACGATTATACGTAATGAAGAAAAAAGAAAAGGAACTTACGAAAAAGGCGAAGAAGCAAATCCGCCGCTCGCTGGAAGAAACGCTTATTGAGGAAATAAAAAAAGCCATCACAGGCCAGGGACGAAGTCCGAAAAAGGTAACGAAGGAAATTAAGAAAGCGGCCTCGCAGATTGCCCGAAAGCTGGCTGACAAAGCCTCTATATCAAAACCGGTTGAAGCGGAAGAGGTCGCGGAAGCTGCGGATATCAAAGAGCGGGCAAATTCATTTGATGTGCCGCCAATACTGCTACCGGCCTTGCCCGTTGTAGCAGACCCTCCGGTAGAAGAAGCGCCGGCAGCAGACAGCCCGATAGCGAAAGTCCGAAGAACAAGAAGAATTGCCGGAGAGATCGCCGCCCAGGCGGAGGCTACGCCGGCTAAGCCGGTCAGAAAACGGGTTCCGCGGGTAAATGCAACAGCGAAGGAGGAGCCTGTTGAACCTCCTGCAGAAAGCGCGCCGGAGAATGAAGATCAGGGAAAAGCCCTGTCGCCAGACGAAAACCGGTCAGAATAATAAAGGTGAAAGGCCTGCTGTATATACAGCAGGCCTTTCACCTTTATTAAGAACAATGTCTTTAGCTTTGCTCTCCGCGGCTTTGTTTCCGAACGATGGAATGCTTCACACTATAGGCAAAGTAGATCACGAAGCCCAGTGCCATCCAGATGATCAGTCGCTCCCAGTTATGTTTACCCAGGCCTACCATCATGAGCAGACAGGCTGCCGCACCAATTATAGGCAGGTAAGGCATCCCCGGAGTCTTGAATGCTCTTGGTGTGTTTGGATCGGTACGACGCATAACAATTACGCCGATACATACGAGAACAAATGCGAAGAGTGTACCTATACTGGTCATATCTCCTACTACATCCCCCGGCACGAAGGCAGCGAACAAACCGACAAACACCAGGAAGATCAGGTTCGATTTGTAGGGCGTCTGATATTTAGGGTGTACTTCTGAGAATATCTTCGGAACCAGGCCGTCTTTCGACATAGAAAAGAATACCCGCGACTGACCCAGCAGCATGACCAGGATTACAGAGGAGAACCCTGCAAGGATGGCAACTGTGATTAATATAGAAAGCCACTCGAAACCCGGCATATATCTTTCGATCGCATAGGCTACAGACGCCTCCTTTCCTGCAGTAGCAAATTCTGAATAATTGGCTACGCCGGTTAGTACATGACTGAACAGCACATAAAGCACAGTACAGATTACGAGCGATACAAGGATTCCGATCGGCATATCCTTCTTCGGATTTTTAGCTTCCTGCGCTGCCGTTGATACAGCATCGAAACCGATGAATGCGAAGAAGACGACGCCTGCACCGCTAACGATCCCACTCATACCGAACTTCCCGAAGTCGTTTTCAAAATAATCGAGAAATCCCTTCTCTCCTGAGAAAAACGCCTGCTCTCCGAGGTTAACGGGCGTATAAGGTGTATGATTGACCGGATTCATGAATGACCATCCAAGCAGGATGAACGCGATCACGATAGCTACTTTCAGGATGACGATTATTCCGTTTATGTTAGCCGATTCCTTCGTACCCCGGATAAGCACAAGGGAAAGGACAATTACGATAAAGAGTGCGGGAAGATTGATAATACCATTCACACCATCGGGCGACACCTGAAAGGGGGAATGACAGAGCTCATAAGGGATGGACATCCCGAAGGTCTCCAGGAGCTTGTTGAGGTATTCTGACCAGGCGATAGACACCGTGGCTGCCCCTACGGCATATTCCAGGACCAGGTCCCAGCCAATAATCCAGGCGATCACTTCGCCCATAGTGGCATACGAGTAGGTATAGGCAGATCCGGCAATGGGGATCATGGACGCGAACTCTGCATAACAGAGACCGGCAAGACCACAACCCACGGCAGCCAGAATGAATGAGAGGGTGACTGAGGGTCCGGCATGATCCGCGGCGGCGGCAGCGGTGCGGACGAATAAACCGGCACCTATTATAGCTCCGATCCCGAGTGCAATTAAATTTCCCGCACCTAAGGTACGTTTTAAAGTACCTTCACCCGTTTCTTCGGCCTCCTTCAATAAAATACCTAATGGTTTCCTGAATTTCATAAAATTTACTGAGTAGTGTTTGCGTTTTTAAGCGATTAATAGATAAAGAGTGATTATTGAGAATCTAAAGTAAGTTATTTTTAAGTTCCCACACTTGAAATAGCACCAGTTGCGGATTTTTTTTGTTCATTAAGCCCCGAATCAGCCAAGTCTACCTTCCAATAAGCGCTTGATACTGCTCGGCACTGAGCAAGTTTTCGAACTCGCCGGGGTTCGACAAGGACACCAGAGCCAGCCAGCCGGCCTCGTAAGGATCAGAATTGACGAGTCCGGGATCTTGATCGAGATCGGTATTGACGGCGACGATCTTACCCGTAATTGGCATAAAAAGATCGGAGACGGTCTTCACCGCCTCCACACTGCCAAACACTTCGTTCTGATTGATTTCTGCATCCATGAGCGGAATATCGACAAATACGATATCGCCGAGCTCTGCCTGAGCAAACGCTGTAATCCCTATGAGGGCCTGGCCGTCTTTCAGCTGTACCCATTCATGGTCAGCCGTATATCTTAGTTCAGAAGGAAATATCATTTCATTTATTTTATGAGCTCAGCATCCATAAGGAAGATCTCTGAGCGCTTATCACCTGTTTTATTAAGCACCAACTTACCGCGTATTTTCACCGGCCGGTCTGAAGCACCGACTGCGCGTCTGGCATGCACTTCAATCATAGAGGGAATGTCGCCCTGACCGCAGTAAGCACACTGGTCATACGGAACCACTGCCAGCATGAAGTTGGTATATTCCATTTCTGCCTTTAGGGGGATGATGTATCCGCCTAATTCAATTACAGTATTCTCCATCTGCTGTAACTTAAAGGGGAAAGAGGGCACCATCTTAAACTGATCATTCTTGACGTATTTCTTTTGCGCGATTAGTCTCCAGGTATCATTCATTAAAGGAACATGGGTGGGTGCCTGCGCCCTCGCGATCGCTGCACTACACATAAGCAGAGCAAGCATGAGTATATGCTTCATTTTCATCGGTGAATTATTTGCGGTGTACACGTATCATGACAGAAGATTAAGCCAGCAGCAGTGCGGCTGCTGGCCACTACACAAACTAATCTTTCTTCACAGTAGGGTATTTGATTCCGAGCTGCTCCAGATAGGTTTTATACTTTGCGGGATTATAATAGTACTTCTTCATTTCAGGTCTGAACTCCTCCATGATCTTTTTATTGAGGGATATAGGCGGCTTGTCTGTTTTCGATATCAGAGGTACGTATTTTACTTCTTTTGTCTGAACATCCGTGAAATAGGTTTTTGCACCCTTGATGAGATCCGGATTGGTAAAAAGATCGAGCAGGGTCATCGCCTCAGCCTTTGCCCCCGCCGTTACACCCTTGTGGGCGATGGGTGTTGCCATCGCGATTGCATTGGCCCAGTGGTGACCGGGAAGGCCGGGAATATTGGAAGGAAACCGGAGTACGACAGTTGGGACGTTCCAGGAAACGTCGGCGATATCGTCTGAACCACCACCACCGGCAGACAGCGAGATAGCAGGTTTAGCCAGGCCGCTTAATGTTGCCGACAACCCTTCTTCCGGAGAGCCCAGTTCCTTCTGAAGTGCTTTGGCCAGTACCTGGTCGTCGGGAGACCACTCAGGCAGACCGACCGCTTTGATGTTTTCGTACAGCGCTTCTGCGATGGGCTGATTGAAGTGGCCCGGCCATGCGCTGCCCAGCACCTCATAGGTCATCTTCGTATCGGTCATCTTGGCGGCAGCTTCAGCCATTTTAATCCCGTCTTTGTACATCTTCATGATCTTGGGATATGACCTTTCGCGGAAGTAGTACCATACAGATGCCTTTGAGGGCACCACGTTTGGCTGATCGCCGCCGTCGGATATCACATAATGGGACCGCTGTGTGGTTTCCATGTGTTCACGATGAAAATTCCAGGCCAAATTCATCAGCTCTACAGCATCAAGTCCGCTTCGACCTTTCCAGGGGGCACCGGCGGCATGAGCAGCCTCCCCTTCGAAGTTGAACTTTACGGAGATCATCCCGTTTCCTCCTCCATCCCCATAGCTGGTACCCATGTTGTTGCCCACATGGGTGAAGATACAGGCATCTACGTCTTTGAAATAGCCGTCCCGAACGTAATAGGCTTTAGACCCAAGCTGCTCTTCTGCGACTCCCGGCCACAGCATAATCGTGCCGGGGATCTTTTCACGTTCCATGATTTTCTTGAGCGCCAGTACCGCCGTGATGTTGAGAGGCTCGCCTGCGTTATGGCCTTCACCATGTCCGGGTGCACCTTCGATGATGGGATCATGATAAGCCACACCTGGCTTTTGCGAAGCCTTGGGAATACAGTCAATGTCACTTCCGATGGCTATAAAAGGCTTGCCGGAGCCGCACTTTGCTGTCCAGGCTGTAGGAATACCTGCTATGCCCTGTTCTACTTTAAAGCCATTCTTCTGCAGGATGCCCGTCAGGTACCTGGATGTTTCGACCTCCTGGAAGCCCAGCTCACCAAAGCTGAATACCATATCAACCATTTCCTGGGTGGATTTCTGCTGTTTATCGATCTCTTTCATGAGCTCCGTTTTCAGAGCGTCAAGCCTGGCAGGAGAAATAGTCTGTGACGAAGCCGTTAAGGGCAGTACTGTCATACCTGAGATGATGCAAGCAGCTCCGAGTGTTTTCAGTTGCTTACGTATAGTCGTTCTTGTTACCATGTCAGATTATTTATTATTTGCTGGTTTGCGTATTCAGTTTTTCAGTGCGCACGGTCGGGTATTTGATACCCAGCTGCTCCATGTAGGACTTGTATTTAGCCGGATTGTAGTAGTATTTCTTCATCTCTTCGCGATACTCACCCATGATCTTTTTGTTGAGAGATACGGCAGGCTTATCGGTCTTGGAGACCATCGGTATGTACTGCACGTCTTTAGTCTGAACATCTTTGAAATAAGTCCAGGCCTCCTTGATGATCTCGGGCCTGGCCAGCAGGTCAAGCACAGTCAACGCTTCGGCCTTTGCTCCTGCGGTAACACCTTTGTGAGCAATCGGGGTTGCCATAGAAATGGCGCTGGCCCAGTCGTGCCCCTTTAAGCCGGAGATATTGGAGGGGTATCCCAAAACAATGGTGGGTACATTCCAGGAGATATCGCCGATATCGTCGGACCCTCCACCACTAAACGAAGCGCCGGGAACGACCTTCATAATCGGGCTCAATGTAGTGGAAAGCCCCTTGTGCAGGTCGGCATTATCAGGGTTCAGCTCCTTCTGTGTAGCCATAGCCAATTGCTGATCGGCTTCGCTCCAGGCAGGGAGTCCAACCTGTTTGATGTTCTCGTACATGGCTTCTGCAATAGGCTGATTCATGTGGCCGGGCCATGCACTGCCAAGCACCTCGTACGTCATTTTAGTATCGGTCATGGAAGCGGCAGCCTCAGCAATCTTGATACCGTCCTGGTACATCTTCATCACTTTGGGATAGTCCTGTTCCCTGAAGTAGTACCAGACGGAGGCTTTTGAGGGAACTACGTTGGGCTGATCGCCGCCGTCGGTGATGACGTAATGAGAGCGCTGGCTCGGCAACATGTGCTCACGGTGCATATTCCAGGCGGTATTCATCAGCTCTACGGCGTCGAGCGCGCTTCTCCCCTTCCAGGGAGCACCCGCGGCGTGAGCGGCCTCTCCTTCAAAGCTGAACTTAACGGAGATCATCCCGCTGGTACCGATGGGACCGTATCCGGTACCCAGGTTACTGCTCACATGGGTAAAGATGCAGGCGTCAACATCCTTGAAGTAGCCATCGCGGACATAATAGGCTTTGGTGCCCAGCTGCTCTTCGGCTACCCCAGGCCATAACACCAATGTTCCGGGCAACTTCTCGCGTTCCATGATTTTCTTAAGAGCCAGCATGGCGATGATGTTCAGAGGTGCTCCGGAGTTGTGCCCTTCTCCGTGCCCGGGTGCCCCTTCGATGATCGGGTCATGATAGGCTACCCCGGGCTTCTGAGATGCTTTGGGAATACAGTCGATATCGCTACCGATAGCGATGACGGGCTTGCCTGATCCCCACTTAGCTGTCCAGGCCGTAGGAATACCCGACATGCCGTGCTCGATGGTGAACCCGTTCTTCTGGAGGATACCGGTAAGGTACCGGGAGGTTTCGACTTCCTGAAAACCCAGCTCTCCAAAGCTGAATACCATGTCGACCATCTCCTGGGTCATCTTTTGTTTGCTGTCGATCTCCTTAATCAGTTCGGTTTTTAATGCATCCAGCTTTGCGGCACTAATAGTTTGTGCGGATGCAGCATGGTGGTTCAGAGCGACCAGCGAGAACAATGCGCAGAATGGCAGTCCAACTGTCTTTTTTAAGGATATTTTCATCAGGGTTGTCATACTCGATATCATAGCTTTACATTTCGTTAAAGGAACATTCAGGATGGAGGGCGCTACCGTTTAGAAAATCCATTGAAGGCATACCGATAGGAGCTCCAGGAGGCATGTCTGCGGGGGCAGGAGTCTCGAATTTGTTCGGGTTTGCCCTGAAGTCGTCGATTTGTGCCAACGCAAACAGCATATTGGCTTTTTGACGGGGAGCCGAGTTGCTCAGCCTGGTTTTCATCCATTGCTGAAGTTCAGCTATTTCATAAAGGGCCTGCCCTCTGACGATCTCTGAGGTTTTGGTATTTGCAGCGAGCATAATCAGTCCTTTTAATACCTGATTGTTGACGACGGTCTGCAGCTCGCCTTTGTAGCCGGCAGCGAGCGGAGTTTTCCATGTACGTTCAATCAGCTTGTCTGCCACCTCTATAAAGCCGGGATATTGATTGTCGCGAGCATTGTATTCGACCAGACGAGTGGCGCGTTCTGCGTCAAGCAAATACGCCAGAGTAGTAGCTGCAGCAGTTTCGGCAGCCGATATCGGGTCGAAGGTAGGACCGGTGTACCCCTTGAAGGTCTCCACCGATGCAGGGTATCCGGAAGGTCTGGGCGGGATCATCCGGATCAGCTTCTCCGGAAGGCTGAGGGCATCAGGGCTAATAGTGGCCATCAGCGATTCAAAGGCGCGCCATTGCTCTTTGGGTTCAACCATGCGGGTTACAACCTGTCCGTCATTCTTAACGGCATGAGTAAAATAAAGTCCACCGACGGACTTGGCAACCGCTTCAATCTGGTAGCGATGCAGCAGATACGCCGGAACGAGAACTTCCTCTATGGTGGCCATCGGCTGGCCGTCGGGAATTGCTTTCTCGGAGAACCGGTCTAAGATGGTGCGACGCACCTTCAGGATATTGGTCATCTGGTCGATAGCATTCTCGCCATCATCCCATTGATGCGAAGTAGGATGGGCATTGCCACCAATATCGGGGATATAGATAAATCCCTGCGCCAGCGTTTCCTTCATGATCTTTTCAAGTCCTGCATGTTCATCAGTTCCCTTATCAAATTCGCTGTATCCCCAGGCGACGGCTCTTTTATCCCACTCACCTATTCCTTCACCATAGGCATTGGAGATATCGACAGTGCCATCTGCTTTGAGGGAAAATCGCGGATAAGGATAGTCCATGACCGACGCACGCCCTTTGGTGCTGGCGGCAAAGTTGTGGTTGAAGCCCAGGGTATGGCCAATTTCATGGGCCGACAGTTGCCTGATGCGGGATAGTGCCATCTTCTCCATGGCATCGGTAACGGGCTTTCCGGATTCATAAGGGAGCAGCAGGCCCTCCGCGATGAGATAGTCCTGGCGATGGCGGTCTGAGCCCAGGGTAACGACTCCCTTGATAATCTCGCCTGTGCGCGGGTCAAGGAAGGAGGCACCGGAAGAAAATCCCCTGTTTGGATTTCCGGAACGGTTGATCCAGTTGACCACGTTGTAGCGGATATCCATCGGATCGGCATCTTCGGGAAGCTCTTTTATTTGAAAAGCATTTTTAAATCCTGCGGCTTCGAATGCGTCATTCCACCAGGCACCGCCATCGATGAGTGCCTTTTTTATTGGCTCGGGAGCACCCCTGTCGACATAGTACACGATCGGTTTGACCGGCTCGCTGACAGCGGATCCGGGGTTCTTCTTCTGGAGACGGTGGCGGCGGATGAAGCGCTTGACGATTGGATCGGTCATGGGTGCGGAAAAATCCATGTAGGAGAACTGGCCAAAAGCAGAGCGCGGATCGAACTCCCGTGGTTGATAACCTGCTTCGGGAAGTTCAACGAAAGACTGATGCATGTGGATGGTAATCGCCGTCGGATCAGGCGCTATGTCTATCCCGCGACCGTAGGGGTTAGCGTTGGGGTTGCCACCGGTAAAGGTCAGCATGGATTCGAATTCGGTATTTTTCGGAAAGTTCTTCGTGTTTTCCATATAAATCGTCGAGCGTGATTCATCGAGTCTATAAGATCCTGATGATGCTTCGCTTCGCGAACTGACAGGTCCGCTTACCCTCGCGATTCCCAGGCGGGAGGTTATACCCTGGCTGTCGCGGATAATAAAAGGACTGAGATCAATGATATACTTCCCTCCGGAAGAGGAAACCGGTGTAAAGCCGAATACGACGGACTTAGCGAAGTTGTTTTCTACAGCTCTGATCTGATCTTTATTGCTGGAGATGGCGCGGTAGTTATAAACAGGTTCCACTAAGAGTATCTTAGGTCCGGATTTTATAAACTTAGCTATCGCAGAAGCTGCCTGTCCCCTTTCCGGCCCACCATTACCTACTCCGCTGGAGAGCGATCTGAAATAGAGGAACTCCGTATCGAGCTTGTCTACTTCCAGGTAGATCTTTCCGCTTTTTTCATCGTAATAAAAGTCGAAGTACCCTTCAAACTTTTTCATGTTCTGAATACTCGGTGCCGATGCTGTTTGCTCTGATCTGGATTGAGCAATGCCGGAACTGGGGCTGAAGGCGAAGGCGATCAGGCCGAGGAATAGTTTTAGATATCTTTTCATTAGCGGTCGTTACTGGTGTTTATTTTAGAGGCTGTTATTGGCCGAAATTTCAGCGTTTGGAATGGGGAAGATATACTCAGGCTGCTCCGGTGAGATGGAGGGAGCTGTACCTTTTGATGGAATGGTCAGGAGGTTACGCAGGATATCATTTGACCGCAGACCCTCTCCAAGGAATTCGATCCTTCGCTCCAGCAGAATGGTGCTAACCAGTGCTTCGCTGGTTGAAATAGCCGAAGCGGGGAAGGTATATGCCGAGTCGGATCGTTTTCTAACAGCGGAGAGCAGCTCGGTAGCCTTTGCAAGATTTCCTGTTTTAGCAGCGGCCTCTGCATAGTTGAGCAGCACCTCTGCATATCTTAAGACCGGTATATAATCCAGAAAGTTGGGGTGCATATACTTGGTCAGGTAGGTTCCGGAGTTATTGGTTCTTACCATGGTTTTACGTTCGTCGGTGCTCCTCCAGCTAGCATTTCCGAAGATTCCCTGGGGGTTGAGGCTATACTCCTGATTGGTATTGAATTCATAACCAAGGGAACTCTGACCCGATACATAGTCGAGCGCTGCCATCGGCATGGAGAAAATCGATTCGGTAGTAGTATAGTCAGACCGAAAGATGGTGAGGATGCTGGGCTGAAGCTGGTGTGCTACTCCGGTGGCGGCACGGTAGGGAGCGGTCGGCGACACGATCTTCTGAGCTTCCTGTATTACCTTGTCATTCATTCCCATTGTCAGGTAGACACGGGTTTTAAGGGCTATTGCAGTATTTCTATGAGCTCGCGTGGTATTGAGCAGGGCAGAGCTGTATGTGAGTGGAAGTCCGGCTTCTGCTTCGTCAAGATCCTTCAGAATCTGAGTGTAGACTTCTGCAACGGTACTGTTTTGGAGACCGTTGTTATCAGAGGTCATCTGTCCCGTAAGGCGCAGCGGAATGCCTGCTGAAGCGCCCTGATCCTTGATGTAGGGCTGGCCGTAGAACGTGATCAACGAATAGTAAGAGAGCGCTCTGACGAACTTTGCTTCTGCGATGTACTGAGCCTTCAGCTCTGCTGTTACAACATCCGGGTTTGCGGCTAACCCATCCATCAGAAGATTAGACAAGTTGATGGCAGCATAGGCAGAGCTCCAGGTTGTAAGCGCATCGTTGGAACCGGAGTTGATGGTATGGTTCCAGGCGTCATATCCGGTAAAGATATTGTTAAGGCGGTTGAGGAAATCCTCTCCCCGGATATCGTTCAGCATGAGATAACGTCCTCCAAGGAAGTTGCCATGCTTGAGGGCCTTGTATAAACCGTTTACCTGGCCAAGTACCCGTGTGGGTGTGGAGAACACGAGATCTGCCTGCACGGATGTTTCGGGCAGCGGGTTCAGCAATTCCTTTTCATCGCAGGCGGTAAGCACCGTGCTTAAGCCAACTGCCATACAGCTCAACCTGAGGATGTATGTTTTGAACAGACCTTTATATGTAGTTTTCATCAGAATGTAGTTTAATTTTAGTGGATAGACTCGTCCCGCTTGCTATTAGCAGGCGGAGCATCATGTTGGCTGAGAGTGAATACACCCGCACAGGGCTAGAAGCCGACGTTAACGCCGAACGTGAATGTTCTTCCCTGAGGCACCGAATTCTTGTCGACTCCCGGCGTGGTATTGGTATTCCCGTTTACCGAGATATCCGGATCCTGTCCGCTGTAGTTAGTAATGAGGAACGCGTTGAATACCTGTGTATAGAGCCTTACTGAGCTTATACCCGATTTTCCGAAGACCTTTGCAGGCAGGCGATATCCCAGCGAAACGGTTTGGAGCCGGATAAAGTCGGCTTTCTCAACGTTTTCAGATATGGGGAACGAGGAACCGTTGGAAAGGAGGTCGCCGATAACTACCCGGGGAATATTTGTGATCTGTCCCGGTTTAGTCCATCGTTCAAGCACTTCGATGGAGTTATTCCAGAAGCGTTGATCTCTCCAGGTACCCTTTGTTCCGTTCTGGATATAGTTACCGCCCGAATAGCTGAAGTTGATACCCATATCGAAATTCTTGTACTTGAATGTATTGTTGAAGCCTCCATAAAACGTGGGAAGAGCGTTGCCCAGGAGTGCATAGTCATCGACGCTGATGGCAGCGGCGGCACGCCCGTCGAGGTAAGTCCAGCGACTTTGTCCCGAAGGCGCAGAATGACTGTACTGTATCCTCTCCCCGGCTTTGTTAATGAAGATACGCTGCCCGTTTTCAGGGTTTACGCCATCGGTTACGGCACCATAAAGACTGCCTACCGAATAGCCAACCCGGGTGATATTGGTTGTTTCTGAGGCAGTAGCAGTTGTACCTACAATTTCAGCATCGGCGCCGAAAAGCTCGGTGACCTGATTTTTGTTGTGCGTATAGTTAAAGTTGGTATTCCAGGTAAAATCGCCCTTCTTAATCACCATTGCGGAGATGCCTACTTCTATACCTTTATTGTACATGGCACCAACATTCTGCAGGATAGCGTTTCCGGGGATACCTTTGGAAGGTGCCTGAGGGACGTTCAGGATCAGGCCGTCGACGTTGTTATGATAATAAGTAAAGTCGAGAGTGATACGATCACTGAGGAAGCCCAGGTCAGCACCTATATTGGTCTGCTTGCTTGTCTCCCATCCGAGGTCTTCATTCCCGCCCTGACTGAAAGCAAAGGTTGGGACTGATCCATAAAGACCCGATTCATAGAGCGACAGGGAACCATAGTTATTAGCCAGGTTTCCGTTACCCACCTTGCCCCAGCTGGCTCTGAATCTGACATTGTTCATGATATCCGAGAGCTTGGATGACTTATAGAACTCTTCCTGGGATAAAGACCAGCCTCCTGAAAGACCGCCAAAGTCGCCATACTTCTTGCCTGCTCCAAGAGCGGAGTTACCATCCCGGCGATAGTTTAGCGTCAGGAAATATTTCTTGTCGAAATCATAACTTAGTCTCCCGAATACTGAGGCAAATGCTTTTTCACTTAATGAGTTGTTGCCTCCGCCGGGTACAATGTTCAGATACGAGCCCTGGTAGTTGTCAAAAAAGGTGTCTGCCAAGCCCGTACGCTGTGCACCCCATGACGAGTTGTTGAATTTCTGAACGTCGTAACCTGCCAGTAAAGATAGATTATGTCGCTCTGAAAAGCTCTTTTGGTAGGATAGCGTTTGCGTAAGGTTCCAGTTATCAATCAAGATACTGTTGTTATTGGCTTGGCCGCCCTGAGCAAAGCCAGGTCCGTGAGTGGCGCTGTCAAAAGCCTTATTCTCGATCTTTAAGCGATCAAGTCCATAGCTGAGTTTATACACCAGATCTTTAGCCAGACTGACATCCACAGAAAAATTTCCGATGATCCGGTCATTCTCCGATGAATACCTATTGTATTCGAGCAGCGCAGCAGGGTTATAGAAGTTACTTGACACGGTGTTTGCCCCCATGCCAAGTGTGTTGGTTGAGCTCATATTGAAGGAACCGTCGGGATTCTGGGCATAGACGTTGGGTGCCGACAAGGTGGCCAGACGTGCTATCGCTGTCAGCTGAAAGGCATTACCCTCGAGAGAACCCGTCTGCGGTGAGGTGTTCAAACTATTGTTATAATTGATATTTGCGCTAAGTTTTACCCAGGACATCAACTTATGATCGACATTAAAACGCGCTGATTTTCTGGTAAACTCATTTGTTTTGAGGATACCCTTCTGATCACTGTAGTTGGTTGAGAAATAATATTTCGTTGATTCAGAACCACCTGATACGTTTAGGCTATGATTATGGGAGATACCCGTCTGATAGACCTCGTCGAGCCAGTCAGTATTAACTAAAGATCCATCGGCATTATAGGTGGGGAAAAAAGATTCCGAAGGAATGGCCGCGTTGTTCTGGTTATTGGAAAGGATCTTTGAGTTTAGAACAGCTTCATTCTTAATGGTCATGAACTGCTCAGCGTCTAACAGTTGAGGCAGGCGTGTTGTGTTGGTCATTCCGGCCCAACCTTCGTAGTTTACTCTGGGCTTGCCTGATTTACCGCTTTTTGTGGTGATCAGGATGACACCTGCTGCAGCCCTCGATCCATAAATAGCAGTTGAGGCGGCGTCTTTAAGTACGTTGATCGATTCAATATCTGCCGGGTTGATATCGCCAAGTGGATTATTGGCTACCTGAGTATTGCCGGAACTGTTGCCGGTATTGATCGGCACGCCGTCAACAACGATGAGCGGGTAGGAACTGAGCGAGATGGAGTTGACCCCCCTGATCCTGATGACCGGTGCATTATTCAAAACGCCATTCGGCTGACCGATACTTACACCGGTTGCTTTGCCTGCCAGTCCCTGATCAAAGCTCTGAACGGGCACATCTTTCAACGCATCGCCGGACACTCTGGCTGCCGACCCCGTAAATTCTTCCTTGGTTTGCGTCCCATACCCTACTACGACAACGTCATTCAGCATTTTTGAGTCAGGCTTCAGACTTACCTTGAGGAGGTTCTTGTTCGATACAGAAACTTCCTGAGAGACGTAGCCTACATAGGCAAAGACCAGTGTAGCTTTAGGGTCATCTACCGAGATGGAGAACTTTCCGTCCAAGTCGGTAATCGTACCACTACTGGTCCCTTTTACCTTAATGGAAACGCCGGGAAGAGTTTCACCTTTTTCGTCGGTAACGACGCCTGTAATTCTTACCGGGGGCCGACTGGGGATATTCACAGGAACAGATATCCTAGCAGAAAAACTACTTTCTGAAGCTGATGTTAAAGAAGGGTGAATGGCAATCAGGAGGCATGCAGCGATGGAGGATAATTTACCGGCTGGTAACAGGACACACCTATAGCATTTAACTCTATCAAATAGAGAATTTTTCATAATTTTGTTGTATTAAGTGTTAAAGTAATTTTCGTGTAAGACTGCCATCAGGTTTCCGAGGCCCGGCAACTTACAGATCCGATGCTTTACATTTCATTTTCCTTCTGGTCGGTTTATCTGACCAGAAGGTATCTTACTCTTATTTCATATCTTCTCCCTTTTTAATTATTGTACTTCCTTTTAGCTTTTTTCACGTTGTTTTCAGTTGGCTGTGTCATCCTCAACTGGCAGGCAAATCATAGATGGATCATTCTTTTTTTCATATATCTAGTTAGATTTTAAAAATGCATTGCATTTCAGATAGATATCCGATTGAAAGCGTCTTAATACCCTAATATATTGAATTATTTACATAGAATTAACTATTTAATTCAACTTTATTCAATTTACAATAGTTTTATCGGCAATTATTTCAATAAAACAGAAAACGACAAGAATTATATTCTGACATGACCCTATTTCTGAAATATTTAAACACAATGCTTCAGCTTTACCCAAATTAAATAGATAAAAAATGGCATTCTGTTCGAATTAACAGCAACAAGCGTTATGCACACTAAGAATCAGGTGAAAAAATAAAATAAGGCAATAAACACTAGACCGAAATCTCAACGTCACCATGAATAGGATAGCTCTGGCAGATCAGGATCTGTCCAGAGGCAACTTCCTCCTCGGTTAGCACCTCGTTATACGACATCCAGACCTTCCCTGCCGTACACACGGCCAGGCAGCTACCACACCGGCCTGTTTCACAGCTGTAGGGCAATTGAATCTGCCGGTCTTTTGCGGCAGAAAGGATCGTCTGAGGGAACTGAACAGTGACAGTATATGTTTGGGCCCGGGTATGGATAATTACCTGATGAGCAGATGTATCTTCGGGCACGAGTATCACCTTCCTTGCTTCAGTACTAAAACTTTCTTTGAAGATATTACTTTCGGGTATGACACCCGCCAGTGCTATTTTCACCATCCTCATATAATCCGGAGGACCGCAAAGGTAGACAAGCGCATCTTTGCTGCCGACCTCTAGATAGCGATCAAACAACTGTAGAAGCAGCCAGCTGCTCAGACGCGAATGATAAAGATCGAGTTTATAGCTAAATAGAAAGTGAATCCGGAAGCGCTCAGGATATTCATGTTCCAACTTCTGAAGCTGTTCGTAGAACAAAGCATCGGCTTCTGTCTTATTGCTATAAATCAGCACCACATGGTTTTCATGAAGTTTCAGCACAGCTTTCAAAATGGAAAAACAAGGCGTGATACCGCTTCCTGCAGCGATAAAGAATAGCTGCTTATCGGGCTCAATCCTTTCGGGCAGAATAAAATAACCACTTATTCCGGAGGTGTACAGAATATCTCCGGGCTTCGCGTGCATGATCAGCAAACGGGAGAACTCGCCATTCTCCACTTTTTTGACTGTTATGCTTAGCGGTTCAGCGAGCAGCGCTGAGGAGGATATGGAGTATGATCTTCTTTTTTCACCATGTTTGGTGTAAAATACAAGGGTTAAAAACTGTCCTTCTTTGTAGGACGGCTGCCAGTCTCCTGCGGGTTCAAGAACAAACGTTCTGGAATCATCCGTTTCCTTGATAATTTCCAGAATTCTAATCTCCTTAATGAATGTATCAGCTGCCATCCTGATTATGTATTATCCTATATTAACTCAAGGAAAGCAGATTTGTTGACCTTAATCACAGCACTGAAGAGCGAAAAAAGGAAACAAAAAAAGAGCAGGTATACTGCTCTTTTATGGGTTAAGATATTGTTATGGCTTCCTGGGTTTAATAAGGAGTGATCGTGATGGGTCCCGCCAGCCCTGATGGCTGAGCTTTCCAATTGGATGCATTAAGCGGCTTGTAGTTGATGTCCACCACATTTATATCATGAAACTTCTTCCATTCGATCCCTTTCTTATCCATGTAACGAATACGGTTGGCCATCAGGTTGGTCACTTCGATACGCAGGGTATTCTTTCCCGGGCGTAGATATTTCCCAATTCGGGCCTGATGAGGAATGCTCCAAAGAATACCGGCATCTTGTCCGTTCACCCATACCCTGGCGCTCTCATGCACGGCGCCGAGGTCGAGAATATATTCGGAGGCCCTGGCTTTAGGCACCTGGAAAGTGATACTGTATTCGCCTGCTCCTGAGAAGTTCTCCAGGTCAGCATCGCCTAAGGATGTCCAGTCGGCTAACGTGTTCAGTGTTCTATCTGAAGGAAGCACGGGGCCACCGTTGGCGAAGTGCAATCTCCATTTTCCATCCACAGCAATCTGGGGTTTTGGCTGATCAAGATAACGCCATGGTTCAATGCCCGCAAGTTTCTCTGTGGAGGCCTTCACGATCATTGCCTCTCCGGGCTTCATCTGCACCTTCACCAGAATACGGTTACTTCCGTCTGCTTTGAAAGATGCCAGTCCTGAGTATCCGCTTTGCGGATCCATCATAACGACAGCCTCGGCCTGGACATTCAGCGGCAGGTCTTGATTAATTACCCGATCGGTATGGTTTACCAGATAGTAGTATTTGTTCGCTCCTTCTTGTCTGCGGATAAAAGCAAGTCCAGCATCAGTTAGTGCTTCCCTTTCTATATTCTCGGCAAGCAAGGCTTTGTGAATATTGGCAGACAACACCAGCTTTCCTTTACCATGCTTGAGTTGACGAATACCACTGCCGCTGTCTGTGAATGACAAACCTGAAAGTGTTTCCTTTAACAACGCCTGTCTTTTCTCCAGTTCTCCCAATCCGGGTACGTCTGCCGGTAACTGTTGGAAGATTACCGTTGCGCCCTCCCTGGCGAGTGCAAGTATCTGCTGCAAGGTTTCCAGGGGCATCATCTGCGCCTCGGGAACAACAAGAACCCGGTACGGAGAGGCACCCGCTGCTGTGCTGATCAGGCCATCGCGGACTGATGATTTACTTAGCAAATGATCAGACACAAAATCAACTGAATAGCCGGACTGTTGCAGATCCTTCACATTCTTGTAAAAAGGTGTTGGGTGCAGCCATTCGTCTATATCGTGTACTTTTAGTGGCATATCCCTGCCCTGAGCCTTGTTCCAGGCATCGAAGACCGGCCAGTAAATGAGAATCTCATTATCTGATTTCCCTGATTGCAAAACAGATTGAACCCGGGTAATATAGGAAGTCAGTCCCGGCATATGCTGCCAGAAGCTGTTTGCAGGTGTAAAATCGACAGAAGCATAGAACAGCCAGCCTGGCCATTCTGCTTTTGGTGGCGAATAGGTGGTGCCGTGAAAGAAGACATGATTGATACCGGAGAGGAATACCTGCTCCACTTCAGGCTTGCATTGCGACAGAGACGTTTTAAAATGCTCGGTAAGCCAGGTAAATGTCTCGCATGACACCAGATTATGTCCCGCAACATGTGCTGCAGACGAAGCAAACTTCAGCATAACCGGATCGGGATCCACGTTCCGAATATCAGCGCTATCTCTTCTGAGTCCTGGGATGGGAAAAAAGCTGGAGCCGAAGGTTTCGCACTCAGGAATATCTACCGCCGCATACAGGTCGAGCAGATTGCCAGGAGAACCATGTGCCTGGTTGCGCGTAATCGCCTTGTGCTTTCGAGCCCAGCTTGTCCAGGGTTCAGTAAAGTTTGTAAGTAGCATTTCAGACATCGTCTCACGGTAATCAGACTTTAAACGGGCTTGATGCACCGTTGGCTCCTTACTCACGAATTCTCTGATATACTGTCTGAAATCGTAGCCTCTGTTCTTTTGAAACAAGTCCAGAAACTCTGCAGACCAGTCTGCCCCATAAACTTCGTAACTATCGTTGTAAAATGCTCTGATGTTGGGCGAAGAGGCTTGAAAAGCATCATCAAACCGTTTGAGATAAACGTCCAGAGCGTTGTAGGAAAAGTGATTGAGTGTATAACCCTCTCCTCCCGGAGAAGAACGCTTAACCATTTGACGGGTCTTGCCATTGAAAACGGCGTACAGCTCCCAGGTGCCTGTTTTAGGTGACCAGTTCAATGTACCGTCTGCGCCAACTTTATCAATCAGCTGCACTATTTCGCCCTTGCTGCCGTAAGCAGTTAGAAATTGTAAAGGAGCAGATTCTTGCTTCTGCTCTTTAACGCTGATTTTTTCCGCTAAACGGGCGCCTGCTTTCAGCTGATAGGTTTGCACGATCAATCGCGAGGCCGCTTCATTCAGACTGATTTGAGGACCTCCGAAGGGCCATCCTGTACCATTTGTCAAATCAACTCCCATGTTCAGCGAATCAGCTGTACCGACAGTTGCATTAAGCATTTTCATCCATGGAGAACTCAGATAAGAAATATACTTGTCCTCCATTCCTTTTACACCATAGATCGGTGCAATTTCGACGCCGCCTATTCCAGCTTGCTGGAAGGATGTCAACGAAGCTTTGATATCGGTTTCATTGACGGCGTTACCCATCCACCACCAGCGGGTCCAGGGCTTCATTTCCTTTTTAACAGCAGGCCATACCGGAGTTTGAGCCCCCAGATCAGCGCCTGCGAGAATAATCGCAGCAAACATAGCAGCGGTTAAAATTTTCTTTTTCTTGTTATAGAACATGTTATAAACGATTTGAAGTCCCGTGCAATTCACGCTTCCGTCCAGGGAAAATATTGGATTTATTTCAGTTTGTAAACCTCTGTGCCCGCAAGAAGGAAGCATCCGAGGCCATAATCTTCGAAGTCGGGCTTGCTTGTATAACTAACAGGCTGACCATCTTTCGGCTCCTTGCCTGTACCCTGAACATATCCAAGGAAACCGTTCGGATGAACAGATTCTTTAGCCATCGCGTTCCATCCTCTGGTTAGTGGCTGCAGGTAAGTAGCTTTGTCAAGGATGCCATGGTTGATCCCCCAGGCCATACCATACACAAACAATGCTGTACCTGTAGTCTCCTTACCCCCGAAATGGTTCGGATCATGCAGGCTGACATTCCAAAAGCCGTCTGATCGCTGCACAGGAAGTACTGCGACCATCAGATCTTTATAATCTTGCAGATACTCGTTGTAGTGAGGATCTGATTTAGGCAACATCTCCAGCGTACGGGCGAGTGCAGCTACAACCCATCCGTTTCCGCGTGCCCAGTAACAATCTTCGCCATTTGGCTCTTTGTAAGGAGCTACGAAATCCTTATCTCTCCACCACAGTTTATCGGCAGCATTGTACAGACCATTGCCTCCATGCTGGTGCTTGGAATAGCTGTACAGGTCATACATTTTATTGAAGTAGGCATTATCGTTATAGAGAACTCCTAAACGGGTAAACACGGGCATTGCCATCTGAAAAGCATCAATCCACCACCAGTCGTCGTTCTTGTCGCTCTGCACCATCAAGTCGATACTTTCCTTGATATCCTTAATACGTTCAGGTTTCTTATCAATCATATACAGGTCAATATAGGTCTGGCCAGCTGTATGGTTGTCGGCGTGTCTGGTTTGGACTGTACCAGCAAGTCCCCAGTTGTGTTTCTCTCCCCACTGAACTGCATAGTCATAGTAGTCCTTTTTCTTATCAATAGCATACAGAGCCATCAGTCCTTCGTAATACACCCCTCTCGTCCATATATTACTTGGGCGGGCTTTATTGGTGACGATGATCTTACCTGCGTCCGGCCATTTATCCATGAAATATTGGTTGGTCAATCTCATTTGCTTCAGGATCTGCTTCTTCTTTGGAAGCGTCTGCGCGGATGACTGAAGAACTAGAGAAACTAAAAGAATTGGGACAATCAGAAACCTTCCCAGAATGGACTTATTCATAATGTACGTATTGATTAATTTTTGGCTTTGTTTAAATATTGACTCAGGGTAAGTGCCGGCAGGCTTCTCAGACCTTGTACCACTGCAGCTGCGTTAAGCTTTGCACCTTCTCCATTCGTATGGGTATGATCGGCTGGAAACATCAGCTTCACCTTTTCTTCTCCCAGGCTGTCATAGCGCTCTGAGACGAGCTGATTGAGATCAATAAAGTACGCACCGGCTGTTCTGGCAGTCTCCTCGGCAAGCTTCCCATAACCTTCGCCGCCTCTTTTAAGCTTCCCATTTTCCCAATTGTCTCTAGGAACCGGTGAACAAACTATAGGAATGGCTCCTTTCTCGCGTGCTTCTGCGATGAACTTCGACATATACCAACCATATGTGTGGACGACCTCCTGCTGCTTAGTAATGGGATTGTAGATTTCTCTTACCTCATCGCCTGTCGATTTGATTGTACCCCTGGCGCGGGCTGTATCATCGAGGGGGCTGCCATCGTTGTGCCCAAACTGCATCATCACATAATCACCGGGCTTAACCTTTTCAAGCACTTTGTTCCAAAGTCCCCGTGTTCTGAATGTACGGCTGCTTGTGCCACCCAATGCATGGTTCTCCACATGAATCCGCGTGGTATCGAAGTATTCAGCGATAAAGCTCCCCCAACCCCACTGGTTGCCGCCTCCGTTACCTTGTCCGTTTTTAACAGTAGAGTCGCCGATCAGAAAGAGCGTAGGCTTATCAGCCGGTTTGATCAACACAAATGATGATAGCAGAATGACTGCAGAAAGCAGGCCTGCCTGGTAAATAGATTTCCTTTTCAATGTTCGTTTTTAATGGTTATCAAAAAATCAGTACAGTTGCAGTATTGCCGTAATCGAGGCAGTGTTTGTAACAGCTTTTTTTCAAAAAAACTACTACTCGTCATGCCCTTCATAGCCTTGAAGAACAAGTTCGCGGGACATGACCGGAGTCATCACCAACAAACAAGCCTTTTTGAGCAATACCTAATTCGTTTATAATAAGTGCTTTAAAAAATAATTGGTTTCAAAACGAGCCGTCCCTCTTCAGTCCACCCGTTAATCTCATTGCTATCTTACAACCTAAATCTGGCATCTGCAACCCGTAGCATCCTGTACAGTTTTTCTCCCTTTAGCCTGAAAACACAAACGTGTTGATTGTGGTTGTCTTAATCAGAAGTTTCCGATATTTATTCTGAAGACTACATACAACTTACACCAGGCTCGAATGACTATAGATATCTTGATTGCACTGTCGCTGTTTCTTATTGGCTTCCTCTATTCATCAGTAGGCCATGGCGGTGCAAGCGGATACATAGCCGTCCTTTCCCTCTATGCTATTCCTGTAGGCATCTATAAGCCAGTGATACTCGTACTGAATATACTTGTGGCCGGGATGGCTTTTTACCAGTTCAGAAGAGCGGGATATTTTAAGTGGGAAATTTGCCGGCCCTTTCTGTTCACATCGGTTCCCGCGGCATTTATCGGATCGAGATTTCCCCTGCATGGTGATGTTTACAATCTGTTGCTTGGCCTCGCACTGATTATACCCATTATTAAACTGATGGGAGTATTGCCAGCTGATTCGAAAGAAAGGAAAGACATTCCACTGATTGCCCCCCTTGTCTGGGGTGCTGCCCTCGGTTTTGTGTCGGGAATGCTGAACATCGGCGGTGGGATCTTTCTCAGCCCGGTACTCATCCTGCTGTCATGGGCAAACGCCAAAGAAGCGGCTGCCGCCTCCGCTCTTTTTATTGTTCTCAACTCCATCGGAGGGCTATTGGGAAGTGCCGATCCGATCACGATGAGCTCACAATCTTCAGTATGGTTTATATGTGCTGCTGCGGGAGGCTTCCTGGGTTCTTATATAGGCAGCCAGCGTCTTCCTCAGATGACTGTGCGCTATCTGCTGACCGCGGTTCTGGCAATAGCCTCCTGCAAGCTGATTTTTTTCATGTAATCCTCCGAGTCAGGAAACACCTTCCCTGCTCAGGGCTTTACTACATCAATCACACGATAAAAGACCTTTTTCGGCTGCAGATCTGCGTCAAACAGCAGAGGGAAATTTCTTTTGCCTTTTGCCGAAGGGGTCTGGTCTAACCAGGTATCCTTATCAGAAAGATTCCAGAAAGTCACACCGCTTAGGTAATCCTTATAAGCCTTAAAAACGTTAAAAACCTGCTCATACTGGGCGATATGCTGCTGTTCAATCTCAGCCGTGTACATATCAGGTGCAGCGAGCCATATGGAATCCCGATCCTTTTTTTCGGGGAGTACGGAAATATCAAGCTCAGTTACCTGAACCTGCAAACCAAGCGAACGGAAGCGATCTATCGTTTTTACCAGTTGCTGCCGAGAGGGATCTTTTAGGTTCCAGTGTCCCTGCAGGCCCACTCCGTGCACCGGAACACCTGAATCCTTCAATCGTTTAAGAAGCTTGTATATCCTCTCTCTCCTCTCGGGATGTTCCGTGCGGTAGTCGTTATAAAACAGTATTGCTTCAGGATCCGCTTGATGCGCATACTGAAAGGCCTTTTCTATAAAGTCTTCACCACAGATATTGAACCAGGGCGAATTCCGCAGGTAGCGCGTACTATCATCGTCCAGAGCCTCGTTCACAACATCCCAGGCATAAACCCTCCCCTTGTACCTTTTCACCACGGTTTCGATATGACTCTTCATTCGGCTGAGCAGCACTTCTCTGTTCACCGTGTCGCCCTTAGCATCCAGAAACAACCAGGCCGGATTCTGCTGATGCCATATCAGCGTATGCCCCCTTACCTTCATCTTATTCGCTTCCGCAAAAGCGACGACTGAGTCTGCTCCACCCCAGCTATATCGATTCTCCTCAGGATGAAGGGGACCGAACTTCATTACATTCTCGGGCGTCAGGCTATTGAACTGCTGCACGATCAGTTCCGCTTCGCGACCAACCAGGTTTGACGGCGAAACAGATACGCCAATCGGGAAATAATTAGCGAAGGACTTTTTTAACGTTAGGGTGGTACCAACCGGAATAACTGACTTGCTTGTCCGGCTTGACTGTGCAGATACTGCACCGGAGAATAATCCGGCAACAATAAGATATATGACATTTCTAAACATCTTCTATTCTATCTTTTTAAATCGTACATCCTTTAGTTCCAGCTTCACAGCCTCCGGATTATCCCTGTTCCTCAAGCTACTCACATAAATACGATCGATGTCTACGCCAATCAAAGGCACACGCGGGTCTGCTGCCTGCGAGCCGAGGGTAATGTTGGAAAGCGAAACGTCCTCTGCATGCCTGATAAAAAGTGCTGACGCCGGAAGGTTCTTCCAAACGGTGGGCTCGGGATAGCCTTTTTCATCTTCATCTACCAGGCAGGCGTGGGCAATGTACTCTCCGGACTTCAATCCCCCCTGGTTGATCAGTGTGATATTATCCAGGCGGATATTCTCGATCTTCGAACCCGGTACACCTGTTATTGAGGACGTATAATTACCAGCACTGTGCGCAATAACATTGCTAATGCTCACATTCCGCATGATACCTCTTCCGGGAGCAGCGATACCTTCCATGTACTTGCGGGCGCGGTTGCCCAGGCGGACATAGATGGGACACTCTGTCGCTTCGATAACGACGTTATCAACATGGACGCCGTCCATGATTCCGCCATCCACAATCTCGAGTGATATGGCCGTTATTCCGATGTTCGTACGTCCAAAGATCGGAGGGGTTGTACTCTTCGACTTTTTCACAACACAATTGGAGATCGTGATATTCCTGAAACCTCCGGTCGACTCTGTTCCACACTTAATCGCATTGGTAAAACTACTGGCTATACAATTGTTAATCACGATGTCAGAACATCCCTCCCGGCCCGTACTCTTCAGAACAATGGCATCGTCGTCTGAGTCTATTATGCTGTTCGATAAAACGAACCGTCTGCAACCGTCTATATCAATCCCGTCATTGTTTCGGTTGGCATGGTTATATACCCGGATGCGATCAACGATCACATCTTCACAATTCAGATAGTGCTGGTTCCAGATTCCTGCGTTTCGCATAGATACATCCAATACAGTCACATCCTGGCAGGATATAAACAGCACATTGCGCGGCCTGCCGTCGAGATCTCCCCCGGGAAGTTCAGGACGAGGCATCTGCCATGCTCCTCTGCCGTCGATTGTACCTGCACCCGTCAGCGCAATATTCTTCTGTCCCTCGGCATATATTAAGGCAAACCATCCGCCCGGATCTTTCTGCGAGCGGTATGCAGGGCGCTCCTGTCTGGGGAAGTCCTCATGCCGGGTACTGGCATATAAAACTGCACCCCGTTCGAGGTGCAGTTCTACATTACTCTTTAAGGTAATAGTTCCACTCTTGTACTGCCCTGCCGGGATCACTACCCTGCCTCCACCCTTTCCTGAACAAGCATTTATGGCTTTGTTGATCGCTTGCGTGCTCAGCTGCGTAGTATCACTTACAGCACCAAACGTTTTGATATTATAGTCTTCCGAAAAAGCAGAACGACTAATAAGAGTCAGAACAATACAGACAATGGATCTTAAATGCATATTTTTTGTTTAATTATCATAAATGGAACCGCCAGATATTAATAGCCCCGGTTCTGAGTAATAGCACTATTTTGCTGACGTACGATCTCCGGGATTGGCAGCAACAACTTATCCGCATTAACCGACTTTCCCTTAGTTGTAAGTACAGGTACAGCGCGGTTTGTTCTTCTCAGATCGAATCCCCTCTGAAACTCTATTGCCAGCTCAACACGACGCTCATGTTCGATAGCAAGATCAAGCGTAGGGTATGTGGCTGCAGGATAGCCAGCCGATCCAAACAGCGGCACGCCGGCTCTGGCACGCACTTCGTTCAAATAAGTCGCACTTCCGCTGGCTTCAGCAAGCATCAACAGCACATCTGCATAGCGAAGCACCATGAAATTGTTGCTACTCGCTTCCCGCGAGTTAATGATCGGGGCGTTCGCGTCGGTCCACTTTCTCGGGTATTTAATCGCAATGAAGGTTCCCGTCTTGTTGGTATAACCTGGCGCTATGGTAATGTCCCTACGGGCATCCCCTGCTTCAAACTCGTTATAGAGATCATCCGTCACCTGGTTCATACCTCCTGCATACAAGGTAAACGAAAAATTCTCATAAGGTGAATATTCATTGTAGTAGTCGCTCAAAGGAACACCTGACGCTCCACCTTTAAATTGAATCTCGAAGATGGATTCTGCCGTATTCTTATTGGTGACTATCCATAGTGAAGAATACTGCGGCAGCAAACTATATTGTCCGCTGTTAACCACCTCCGTCAACACCTGTGTTGCAGCCGCTTTATTACCTTGCGTCAGGTACACTTTACCGAGTAAAGACTGTGCTGCTCCCTTAGAAGCATGCCCGGCAACCGTGATAGCTGACTTAGCAGGCAGCGCAGCTATTGCAGAATTCAGATCTTCGACAATTTGCCGGTAAACGTCTGCCTGCGGAGAGCGCAATACCGCATAGCTTTCCTCTGCCGTTAGTGCTTTGGTCACCAGGGGCAAATCTCCCCACATCTGCACCATATTGAAATAGTATAGGGCACGCAGAAACCTCATCTCGCCCTTGATGCGCTCCTTATATGCGGCATCGATATTCGCATCCTCGATCTTGTCCAGCACAATATTTACATTGAACAATGATCTGTAGCACTGCTGCCAGAAGGTATATACCTGAGAGTTGGACGAATTCAGGTTAAAATCCTTGAAAGCCTTCTTATCCGCCTGAATACCGTTGATATTATAGATCGTTGCGTTGTCAGACATCTGCTCCGAAAAATAAGAAACCGGACCCTGCGGATGATAAAACACATAGAGCGTGGCATAAGCCGCGCTTACAGCCAGATCGAAATCTGCCTGTGTCTTGTAGAAATTACTTGCATTTGAATTGGATATCGGCGCCAGCTCCAGAAACGACTTATCACAGCCGGCAGAAAGTACCCCAATCAAACCTGCTAGCAGCAAACTATATACTTTTTTCATAACACTTTTTTTTAGATAATTAAAAATCCACCTTTACTCCCAGCGTGATCACTCTCGGAACCGGGTATGACCCATAGTCTACACCGAGGAACGCTCCTGTAGGTATTGCCGCTGCGGTAGTGGCTGTTGGCGAATAGGTGGTCGCCGTATAGGTCGTATTTTCCGGGTCATAATTCGTGTACTTCGAAAACAGATGTACGTTTTCTGCATTCACGTAAACTCGCGCCCCCTTAATTCCTGCAAAGTTCCTGAATAATGATCCCGGAAGCGCATAAGACAGACGGATGTTTTTCAGCCGCAGATAAGAACCGTCTTCGATCCAATAGCTCGAAAATTGGTTCTGTAGTCCCTTCGGATCTACAGTCGGCTTGAAATGCGTACCATCCCCGGGATCACTCTCTGACCTCCAGTAGTTATAAGCACTTGCATAAGCATTTCTGCCTCCATTCCACAAGCCACTGTAACGAATAAGCTGGTTAGCGATCTCCCCTCCGTAGGTCCCCTGCAGAAGGAATGAAAACTCAAAGCCCTTATAGCCTACCGTATTAGTCATCCCCGCGATGAAGTCAGGCTGATAATTCCCGATGATTGTACGGTCATCTGCAGTGATCGCCCCATCTCCGTTAACGTCGCGTACCACCGGATCCCCGGGGGTAGTACTGGGCACATGCGGACTACCGTTAATCTGTGCCTGGTTCTGATATACCCCGTCGAAGATATAACCGTAATAATTGGAGATTGGCTGCCCCACTTCTGTGCGTACTGCTACAGAAAAATCATTGTAATTGAGCGGCGCATTGTTCGGGCCGAGCTGCAGTACCTTGTTCCGGTTCATAGAAAAATTCAGATCCGTTGTCCAGGTGAATGCACGTGCAATATTCCGCGATGAAATATTCAGCTCCAAACCCTTGTTGCGCATCTTACCGATATTGGTCAACTGAGTAGCAAAACCGGTGATGTCAGGAACGGGTACATTGAGCAACAGATCCTTCGTTTCCGAATAGTAGGCGTCAAACCCGATGTTCAGGCGGTTGCTGAACAAACCGATATCCAATCCCAGGTTGGTCTGAGAGGTCCGCTCCCATTTCAGATCGGGGTTCAATACATTCGTGATATTAAGCCCGTTGGACACATCGTTGCCAAAGGTATAATTAGAGGCTGCCAAAAGTCCAATAGATCCGTAGTTTGGAATTTGGTTATTTCCTGCAAACCCATAGCTCAGACGTAACTTCAGATTACTGATCCACTGCGCCTTATCTTTGATAAAACTTTCCTCTGAGACCAGCCAGCCTACAGAGGCTGATGGGAAGTATCCGTACTGATTGTTCCCGCCAAACCGTGAGCTACCATCCCGCCGTAGGGTCGCGGTTAAGAAGTACTTGTTATCGTAATTATAGTTTAAACGTGCCAGATAAGAGATCAGCGCCCATTCCGAAGCAAGGGACGTACCTCCCGTTACTGTACCTGCATTGATCGTATGAACCAGGTCATTGGGGAAATTACCTGCGGCTACCTGGGCATATTCATCCCGCTGGTGCTGCGCAGTATAGCCAATCAATGCGGTTAGCCCATGCTTATCAAATTTCTTCTCATAGGTAAGCGTGTTTTCAGCGAGCCAATTCAATACCGACGTGCTGTTACTCTCGGCTATGGCTGGTCCGGCCGACGAATAGCCATACTTCTGAAGTGCATTCTGATAGGAATTGTAGCGGCTGTTTGTCAGGTTCGCATTGATGCTCGACCGGAACCGAAGGCCCTCAATGATCTTATACTCCGCGTACCCTGTTGCGAGCGTATTATATGTTTTATTCCGCTTGTCAATTTCCCTCGTCAGCGAGAAAGGATGCCAAAGTTGCAAATCCGAGTACTGTGTAAACCGGTACCATTCTGATTTGGGATCCCGAAAACCAAGGTTTCCATTCTCATTATAGATTGGGAAAATAGGGACGTTTGTCAGAGCAAGACTCACTACATCCGCCTTTCCAAGTGTCCCGTCCGTACGGTCATAGATGCTCGTCAGCGCCAGATTAGCTCCAATCATAATCTTGTCGGAGATGGCATGCTTCAGATTAGCTCTCACTGCGAGCCGCTTGTAGTAGTTCTCATCCAGCACCGCATCCTGATCCAGGTAAGCTGTGGAAAGCAGGAACTGTGTTTTTTCTGAGCCGCCCGAAACAGAGACCTGTGCGTTATGAGAAGGTGCTGTTCTGAACATGACGTCCTGCCAGTCTGTTCCTGTCCCAAATTGCTGCGGGTTTGTCGTAAAGTCCTCCGGTATCCGGAATGCTGCCCCCCGCACACTGTTCGGATCACCGGCTTTCCCTCCCGCTGCTACCCAGGCATTGTTATGCGCATCAACATAGTACTGCACAAACTGCTGAGCGTTCATCATTTCTGCGGTACGTGTTACTTCCTGCGTACCAAACTCGTATATAGCGTTTACATTCGTCTGCCCTGCTTTTCCCAACTTGGTCGTGATAATAATAACCCCATTGGCTCCACGTGACCCGTAGATGGCTGCCGAAGAGGCATCTTTAAGTACTTCAACGGATGCAATATCCTGAGGGTTAATCAGGTTCAGATTGAAGTTCTCCACAGGCAATCCGTCAACTACATAAAGGGGGTTCGTACCTGCGGTGATGGAACTGGTACCCCGTATGCGGACGATCGGTGCGGAACCGGGAGCGCCCTGGGCCTGCGATATATTCACTCCTGGCAATTGCCCTGCGAGGGCCTGCGTCACGTTGCTGAACGAACGATCTTTGAATCGCTCGTAGTTCACAGAAGCTACAGCTCCTGTCACGGCACGTTTGCTCTGCGTACCATAACCTACAACGACTACATCGCTCAGATTTTTAACATCCTCCTTTAAAACGATCGTAAGCTGTGTCCGCCCTGCTATAGAAAGCTCCTCGCTTTGATAGCCGGCGTACGAGACAACCAATACAGCATTATCGGGTATCCCCTGCAGGCTGAAATGTCCCTGCGCATCTGTGGCTGCCCCCGTCTGACTGCCCTTAACCCTGACCGATGCACCATACATAGGCTGACCCTTCGAGTCTGTTACCTGACCTCGGATATTTACAGGAGGGCTCACTGCCAAAATCGCCTGCTTTTCATCGCGTGTAATGATGATGACTCTATCCTTGATCTGATAGCTGAGTGATTGGTTCTGAAGGATGCTTTTCAACAGATCTTCAAGGGGCATATTGCTCGCTTGAATGGTCACAGGTCGCATCTTTTGGATCACCCCTTTATTGTAGATAAAGTAATAACCTGTCTGCTTCCTGATGTCGTTTAGCACATTCTTGAGGCTGCTCTCCCTGACGTTTACTGTCACTTTCTGGCCAAAGGTCGACGCACTCACATGCAGCGTAACAGCTAATAATATGATACCCGTGAGCTTCATTATGAATAGGACTTTCCTTGCTGTCTGTAGATAATTGGTTCTGAAATACGCTCCCTCATACTGTAAAACGGGAGCTTTACAATGTACATTAAGTTTCATACATTTGATTAGTTGGTGGTTAACTGATAAGTCTATGGTACATCGTACCATACTGTTCTTATTTGTCTGGCCAAACATCCTGCTTACCGGCCGCAATCCGGTAAGCTTGCTTTTACCAGGCAAAACTGTTTTCTAAGGTTCTCCGTATGCTCTCATTTAATTCTATTGGTTAGTTTTTCTGACGATTATTTTCTTTCCCTGTACAGTAAAATTCACGCCCTGAGCAGACTCAAGCAGATCAAGCACTTCCGAGACTTCACTGCTTCTTGGCAGCACGCCGGTAAAGGCCACTTCCGGCTTTTGTCCCACATAGACCACTTCTGCATCATACCACTTTTCAATCTGCTGCATGGCTTCATCGATATCCGTATTATCGAACATAAACAAGCCTTCTTTCCAGGCGAGTATAGATTCAAGATTGACTTCTCGAACCTTTAAAGAGGAAGCGCTTCGTTCGATAAATGCTTGCTGTCCCGGACTGATCTTCCGTCGCACCTTCCCCGCCTCGACCATCACAGATCCTTCCATCAGAGTAGCCTCTTGCCTGGTCGAGCCAGGATATGCCGTAATATTGAAGTGCGTACCCAGCACCTCAACAGTCATCGCTCCCGACTTCACGAAAAAAGGCTTCCTGATCTTTGCACCGGGCTTATAGTTCGCCGCCACTTCAAAATAAGCTTCCCCGCGCAGCTCTACACGTCGCTCATCCGGACCGAAGCAGGTTGGAAAGGAAAGCGAAGATTCTGAATTCAGCCAAACCCTGGTGCCGTCAGGTAACGTAAGCTGATATTGCCCTCCCTTAGGAGTTTCAATCACATTTATTCTACTATGACCGGCTCCGTCAGAAGGGTTACTCACATAAATCAGCTCCCCCTCGTCGGTCTTCTTCACTGCGGTCGCCCCCTGCATGGCAAGTACTCCGTTAGTCGCCTTATTCAGAACAATAGTTGATCCGTCGGCAAGCCTGAGCAAAGCCTTGTTGCCACCCGGCTGAAGCGGCTCTACGATCTCTTCTTTATCCTTTGCCGCATACCAGGTCTTTACCGACCCGTTAAAAAAATACAAGCTGCCTGCTGCTAATAAGAGAACCACCGCAGCTGCAACACGAAACAGGATGCTTCTGCTAAAAGTATGTGAAGAACGGTGCCCCGCTGACTGCTGTGCTTGAATGGAGGCCATCAGCCTGCTTAACATTCTGGATTCAAGCTCTTCCCGGAGTCCGGCCATCTGCACTTCCCCTCTGGAATCCCCCTGAAAGCTATCAAAGAAGCGGAGCAGCATCTCTTCCTGCTCCTCCGAAGCCTTTCCTGCAACATACAGATCAACAAGCCGTAGAAATTCGTTCTTATCCAAAATAAATCGTTTGTACAGTAAAGAGTCTACTAACGTGCGTATCCCCTACTTGCTGACAAAATAATTTTTAGTCTTTGAAGAACGTACAGAGAAGTTCAATAGTGAGAACCTGACCCAAGGATACCCGAAGAAAGCTGAGAGCTTTGGTTAAATGATTTTCGACCGTTTTCGGAGAGATGTTCATCTGTAATGCGATCTCCTTGTGGCTGAGGTGCTGCTCCCTGCTCAGTTTATACACCGCTCTGCACTTGTCGGGCAGGCGATCCACCAGGTCATTTATCTGTTGAGCCAGCTCCTTATACTCTATATTGTCATAGTCTGATCCAGCCTGGATCCGCTCATATAAGTGGTCAAAAATATCTTCTCTTACGCGGCCTGACCTGATCTGCCGGAAAACAGCGTACCGGACAGAGGCATGAAGATAGGCGGGCAATGATGTCTCAATAGAAATAACTTCCCGGTTCAGCCAAAGCTTAAGAAAGATTTCCTGGATAATATCTTCACAAGCCTGGCTGTCCTTCAAAATGGCATGTGCACTCAGATAGAGCCGGTCCCAGTACTTCTTGTAAATACGGGCCAAAGCATACTCATGACCTTCCTGGAGAAGGGTCAAAAGACCTTCATCATCTGACTGGGGCAGTAGGTGCATAATGGGTTAATCCTTGTAACGAATATATAGCTGTTAAACGACTTTATCAACTCTTCATTTGCTTCCCAGAAATATTGTTCGTTTTTTTATACTCCCGGACCGGGTCTGTTCAACGGGTCCATCTTCACTTGCTAACCAATTTTACTTATGCATAAATCATCGTTAATTGCCCTTGTGCTCTGCTGCATGAACATCTGTCTGAAAGCGCAGGTCTGGATGCCCGACAAGGGAAACGGAACATATAAAAACCCGGTTATACACGCTGATTACTCAGATCCCGATGTCATCAGGGTCGGCGACGACTATTACATGGTCGCATCCAGCTTCAACACCCAGCCTGGGATTCCCCTTCTGCACTCCAAAGACCTGGTAAACTGGACCATCATCAACCACATCTATGACCGTCTGCCGCAGCAACGTTACGAGAAGATGCAACCGGGACAGGGCTCCTGGGCCCCGGCCATACGTCATCACAAAGGTCTTTTTTATGTATACTTCTGTACACCAGAAGAAGGCCTGTTCATGGCCTCTGCCGCAAACCCCAGAGACAAGTGGTCATTGACGCATGTCCAGGATGTGGGTAACTGGGAAGATCCATGTCCTTTCTGGGATGAAGACGGACAAGCCTACCTGCTTCGCGGGAAGGTCGGTGCCGGTCCCGCTATACTTCACAAGATGTCCGCCGACGGGAAAAAGCTTCTCGACAATGGCAGGCTGATCTACCAGGACGATAAAAAACAACCCATCCTGGAAGGATTTAAGTTCATGGACAAACGTGATGGTTACTACTATTTCGCTGCGCCTGCCGGAGGTGTAGCCACAGGGTGGCAGGCTGTATTCCGCTCTAAAAACATCTATGGCCCCTATGAAGATAAGATCGTACTGCATCAAGGCAATACCCCGGTGAATGGCCCACACCAGGGAGGACTGGTAGAAACGCAGACGGGTGAATGGTGGTTTATGCACTTTCAGGATAAAGGCACATACGGAAGGATTGTGCATCTCCAGCCGGTGAGCTGGAAAGACGGATGGCCTGTGATAGGCAGTGACCCCGACGGAGACGGCACCGGAGAGCCTGTTCTCAGCTATAAGAAACCGAATGTCGGGAAAGTCTATCCTGCTTCCGCGCCGCAGACCTCTGACGAATTTAACTCGGCAAGCCTGGGATTACAATGGCAGTGGCAGGCTGCACCTCGAAAGGAATGGTTTAACATGGACGCATCTAAGGGCAATATCCGCCTGTATGCCGCATCAAACCCTACCGATACCGCCAGCCTCTTTTACGCTCCCAACCTGCTGCTGCAGAAGTTCAGTTCTCCATCTTTTACAGCAAGCACAAAATTGGAATTTCATCCCGAAAACGCCGGAGACCGCGCAGGTCTCGCCATTGTAGGAAACTATTATACCTTCCTCTGTATGGAGAAAACAGAGAATGGGAATGCCCTCGTTATCTACGAAGGCCGGCGTGAAAACCGGAAATATCTCGCTCCTAAAGTCCTCCTCCGCCTGCCTCTGAACGTCAGCACAGTGTGGCTTCGGGTAAACGTTAATGAAAAGGAAATGTGCCGGTACACTTACAGTACCGATGGGAAGAACTTCAAAGCCATTGGAGCAGAATACGCCACCGAAAAAGGAACATGGATTGGTGCTAAAGTAGGTATCGCCTGCCTCAACCCTCATCTGCTACCCTCAAAGGGATATGCAGATTTCGACTTCTTCAGGGTTACAGAGTAAAGCCTCTGACCATTCAGCAATGATCTGGCCTGCCTATATCCTCCTTACCTGGCCCGAACCGTTTATGTCGCTGCTCACCCTCGGGGTACCACGATAATAAACGGTTCCGCTACCGTCAATCTTCACATCGAGCTCTTCTTCCACCTGCAGGTAGGTATCACCGCTTCCTGAAATTTTGACCTTTGATCGTGCATTCTGCAGTTCTGACAACTCAGCTTTTCCTGAACCGGATATGTCCACCTCCAGTACCGAACAACTGAATTTGTCTTCGATGCCTACATCGCCCGAGCCATTAATCTTTACTGAAAACCTCTTCGCATCGGGGAATGATCCACGTATTTCTATATCTCCACTCCCGTTCAGCGAAACGCCATTCAGCGCAGGCATGGTCACAAACACCTCGACATCATCGTCTTCGATGTTTACGTCACCGTTATAACCCAAACTCAGCACTTTATTATTGACTCGCGCTTCAAATACAGTAATGAGGTTTGATGAGCCCCGTAATTCTACCTTGAAATTCTCGCCATAACTCACATGCACAATGTTGGCTCCGCCGGCTTCTATCTGCTCAAAACCGGATACATCCCGGCTCTCCGTAATGATATCTTTATTCGCCGCGAGCCGGTCTCTGCTGCAAGAGGACAAGACAAGAATCATGAGCATGAGCAAACCCAGTGGGGCCTGTCCTCTAAATTGTTGCTTTTTCATTCTATGGCGTTTTAATGTTTAATGGTGGCATCTTTCGCATTCTGTAGCAGTTCATCGCCGTATCACCCAGCAAGGCTACCAACTGATAATTAGCAACTGCTCCTACGGCCGCACCGATCACAGGAACCAGCTGGGCCATCTTAGCCAGATCGATATAATCACGATATTCCTGCTGAAAGGTACGCCAGTCAAACTGGTCTACGTCTTCCGGAAGGGAACGGCTATAGCTCTCCCAGTCCTCTATGATTCTGTACACTTCATTCCTGCGCTGCTGACTGGAGAAGGCAAGCTGAAAGACATGCAGGATATACAGTCGCTCGCGATAATCCTTGACATCATACCCGTACAAAGCTGAAACTTCAAACAGGAGCTTCACCTTGATGCCTAAGAGCAGCGGAAAATCTGCCAGTCCCATCAGTATGCCCCCTGCACCGGTAACGGCACCCTCCACGGTGGCCGTCTTCTGGTAGAACGCAATCTTCTGTTTAACATTAGCTTCCCGCAGAAACAAGGAAGATGCTTCATCCATCTTCATGAACGTGGTGTGTTTAGCACCAAAGAGCACGGCTTTCACCATTTTCTCAATCGACACGGTTATAGCTCGATGTACTTTGTCCGGAATAAACCCGTTGATCTTGTTCTGAATACTTTTAGACAGCCTGTTTGTTAATGACGGCTTACGTTTCATTTTATACTGCCAGAACTGCAGCATCAAACCGACTTCTTCTTCATATCTGGTCATACGCGTTTGATAAATATAAGAATATTCACCAAACACATGGAGCACAACCTGTTACCAACAAATAGATTAATGTATCAATACCTACTTTCGCACCAGCATGAGGCTGGTCCGGTCTGCGTTATAAATACGCTGGTAGAAATCAACCAGTCCGGCATATTTGTCTGCCGTGTAAAGCCCCTCGTTTAAGCGAATTGTACGCTTGTAAACGAGCGTATCATCTACCAGCCTGATATTCAAACTGAATTCTCCAAAATCACTCTTCAGAAATTGTTCAACCGGTTTCGATTCAATCCGGTATTCCGCAGGCAGCTCGTAAACGATTTCATCAATATCCACGTAACCGCGGCCTATATATACCTCATTTTTCCTGTTGATGACTTCCTTGACGCCACGTGCACGGTTAATCGAATTGAGTATGATAGAATATCGCTCACCATTGATCAATGCATAGTCACGGGCATGGAACTGAAACTTTTCTGTTGTTTTTGGATGCTCACCCTTATCCTGCTGAAGCTGAAAAGACTCAATTTCCAGATTGTTCAGCGGGTAGATTTCCCGCAGTACTTTCAGCTGTTCGGTAAAGGGCTCCCCAACCAGGTGTTCTCTGTTGTTATACTGCCAGCCCGAAAACGTCGTCGTCATCTCTCCCTCCAGTCCCCCGTCTGCCCCAAGCCTGATCTTCGCACTCCGCATCTGCAGATTATCTTCGGTCTTCATCTTCGGAGTACGTAATAACCTGCCTCCATCCTCTGTACAAACCAATACCAGACGGTCATCTGTAAAGCTACCTAAATAGTTAAAAGGTGCAGTTTCGCTCGTGCAATCAATCCATGCAGTATCTTTCTCAAAAGGGATACAAAGGATAGCATGGTTAAACTGATTCATGCTCGCAAAATCCGGTATCGCGTCTGTCTTGTTATCTCCCGCTTCTACCAATGTATAGTAAGACTTAATGCCCACAGCCGCCAGAAGCGCCCCGGTATAATTAACCAGCCCTTTACAATCTCCATAGCCCAGCCTGTCCACTTCGTCTGCCGGGCTAGGCTCAAAACCGCCGATTCCAATCTGCACACTCACGTAGCGGGTCTTCTCCTGAACATATTCGTAAACCTTCCTCGCCTTTTCTCTCGGATCCTGGATGCCTGCTACCAGTTCCCTTACCCGTATCAGCGTTGCTTCAGAAAGCTTCTCCTTTCCTTTCAAAAGCGTCTGGTTCATCCATACCCCGTACTCCTTCCAGTCACCGAAAGATCCTGCAACATCCTGATATGTAAACTTCCTGGGAGCCACTTTAACCGAGGGCAAAGACAGGGATGGATCCCGACTGTAAGGTTCCTCTTTCAAGGCTTTCATGTTCTTTATCTCCCACGCGTAGCATTTCTCTCCTTTTGGACCAAGGCTTTCAACTACTTTTCCCGGGTAGTTGAGCTCTTTATACCGTATATCAAAGTCTGGTCTGCATATAAACGTGAAACGCGAGTGCTCCAGCGAAACACCCTCTTCCTGAATAGCCGACCATTCCGGGAAGACAAGGCTCTGTTTCGAGCGTACTTCATATTCATATTCCAACGTGTAGGGATAAGATGTTACAGCAGGATGGAATCGCCTGACGCGTGAGTCTTCAAACAGAGAGTAGCTGCTTGCAGCACTTTCATCTTTGAAGTCCTTTTCCTGAATCTTACCCACAGCCATCCCGAATTCATTGTAGATCGTCGCCTTTATAGATTTTATGTGCCTGCTTTTATCATACCAGACTGCAATCCTCGCTTCCCCGTCAGCACTACTGTTGAATATAGTCACGGCTTTCTTGTAACGATAATCGACCTGGTTCAGCGCCTTAACCTCAATCGTCAGTTCTTCATTGCGCACTACAGCGCCTGCACGTGCCTTCAGTTCGGATGATATAGTACTAACGGCATAGTTCTGCTGTGCTTTTGTGCCTGCAAAGACCAGCAAAAGACAGATAACACTCAACAATCTCATCATTTCTTTTTAAATATTACTTCCGACTTCTGCGTCTGAACGATCTTGTTAAACAGCTCCTTCAATGCCGGATATTCGTCGGGTTCATAAATGGACTTATTCAATTGCGTCATCTGGGAAATCGTCAGATGATTTCCGACCCGTTCCACTCCTGCAATATATTTCCCTCCACCATCAGGCAAGGCCAACCCAACATTAGCCGGTTGGATAACCGGCTCAAAAGACTCGGGATAGCTGAGGTTTACATGGATGCGGATGTCCGATGGTGCTCCCCAGTCCACAGGATATGATCGGCTGCTCAGCTTAAAAGGATTTACCTCCACCGGATTGATGAAATAAGGATTGAACGATATCTGCTGCTTGTTCAGGTTGTCGTATGCATCGATCTCCACTTCGTAGGTTTCCACCAGTGGATTCTGCAGGCTGTCAATATTCCGGATATCAAACTTCACTATCTTGGTCTTCGGCATCTTTTCGTCCATGTTCTCCACATATTCCTCCGTCGAATTGAACTTCTTGATAGCTACCCGCTTGTTATATGCTTCATACCCCATGGAGTATCCGGTGATCGTACCAGTGATCTTACCGGTTTCCGCCAGCTTCAGCTCCAGAGAATACACCTTGCTCTCCTTCTGAGATGCTTTCAGATCAGTCCAGTACGACGGCTTGTTCAGACTGACGACCCGACCCTGATCGTTGATGCAATGAATAGGCAGCAATCCGAATGGAAGCAGCGGATCCGTAGCATCCAGTAGATAGCTCTTGTCACCGATATTCACTTTTGCGACTACGTAATTAAAGTCGCTTAATACCGGATACAACTTATTGATCAGGCCATTGTCGCGGGTTGATAGCAGAACGGCATCTGCGTCAAGACCCGCAGCGCCTAGAGCTGCCAGCAGAGACAGATTGATGTCTCCCGAGTTGCCGCCATGCCGGTCAAAGGCTTTTTTGATGCCTTCATCGCTGTAAGCAGATCGCATATTATTCCATTTGTACCATTTTTGGATATAAGTATAGACAGCCATGGCCTTACTAAGCTCGTCTCCCGCACCCTGCAGCACAGGTACCAGGTGCTCCTTAAAAAGATCCGTTTTCTTGATCTGCGCTCCGAAATTGAAATCCTTCTTTAACTCATAATCGATATCTTTCCACTCCTGGGTCACCTTTCGCTTGTATCCCTTATAGTCGGTATAATCCACCAGCTCATATGAGATGGCTGAACGGAAATTTTTTGCCGCCGTCATATAGTCCTCTTCTACCAGGGCAGGCACATTCTCCATCACATAGGTCATCTTGGAGCAATCCGCCTTCAGTCCGCCTCCCGGCGAAAAACATTCCTTTAGCAGTTCAGCTTTGTTGGATGTTAGCTTCAGGGCGCCCTTTAGCATCGCATTGTAGTTATACACCGCCGGGATTTCTGCAATATATTCACTCCGTATTTTCGGAATATCCCACTGAAAAACCCAGCCTTTGAAGTTGAAGATGTAAGGCGACTGCAACTCATAACTATATTCAATGATACACCCTTCGCTCAGATTCGGCAAAGCAAACTTCACGTGATCCCAATGCTTGTTCTTGTTCTCCTCGTACACCAGCTTCACGTCAAGAGGGGTCTTCGTTATATTTCCGTCTTTGTCTTTCCCAATAGTCACAGCTTTGATCTTCGATACCGTTTCAAAACGGTCATTGCTGCTTTTATATGTCGGTATGACCACATTCCCTTGTTCAAAGCCTTTCCTGTTGAAGATTTTGATTCTCACGTGGTGGGTAAAGATCAGAGGCGTGTCATCACCGCTGCTGATGCGTGCGGTACCAAATTCGCGGAGCACTACAGCGTTGGCTGTCGTGTCGCGGTCGTAATTTTTTAAATCAAGTTCCTCCAGGCTGAATTGTCCGAAAGTGAAATCCTGGGCATTCATGGTTAGAAAAGGTGCTGCCAATAGCAACACACTGAAGAAAAATCTTCTCATTGATGATAAGTTAGGCGCATAAATATAACGTTTCGGCGCCCAACTTAAAAAAAGGTCAATATTTTTTGCCTACTGTTTGTTCAGACGTGCCTCTTCCAGATCAAGATTATGCTCCATATCCCTTAGCACCTCCTCATCATATCTTTTCTCCTCACTAATCGTCTGCAATGCATTCCTCCGGAGGTTGATCAGCTCCAGCATAATCCGCTTGTAAAGCATTCTGACGGAACCGAGATCCAGCTTCAGGTCACCCCTCTCCGCAAGCTCCGACACGCGAATCACGCGTTCCAGCTGCTCTTTGATACGCCGGATAGCCTCGTAGTCAGACATCTGCTTGCTGTAGTGTTTATCCAGATAAACAACCGACTGCCTGGCCAGCTGAAGCCTGATGGCTTCAAACTGCTCCTCCGCAGGCGTATAATCATCAACCTCTTCTACCTTAAGCCATCGCAGGAACAGTGGCAGGGTTAGGCCCTGAAAAACCAGTGTGACCAGGATCACCACAAAGGTCACGACCAAAATCAAATTGCGGTGAGGAAACGCCTCTCCGCTCTCCAGCGTGAGTGGGATAGCAAGAGCTGAAGCCAGCGAAACCACTCCCCGCATCCCCGCCCAACCGATGATGAACGGAAGCTTAAAGCCGGGATGGTTCTCTTCCTGCCGGACTTTTTTACTGAGCAGGCGCGGCAGGAAGGTGGACAAATAAACCAGAATAATGCGGATCAGGATCACAATTCCACTGATGATGAATCCATAGGTAATAGCCTGCTCCCGCGAATAGTCACCCAGTCCTCCCATGATCAGCGGAAGTTCCAGTCCAATTAGGATAAACACAAAGCCATTTAACAGGAAGCCGACGGTCTCCCACACCTCCTTCGCCTGGATGCGCGTATGATAGTTCAGAAACTCCCGAGAACGGAATGACAAAAACAGTCCGCCACTGACCACGGCGAGAACTCCCGACCACTCAAATTCTTCTGCCGTGATATACATCAGATATGGTGCTATCAGCGTGATCGGTGTCGTGATACTCGAAGAGCGTGCCCAGAACCGCAGGATAAAATAAAGAATATGTGCAATGGCCAGCCCTACAAACACGCCCATGACGGCTAGCTCAACGAACTCGACAGCTGCCTCCCGCATAACGAAATGCCCGGTCAGCACTGCCGCCGTGGCAAACCGGAATACCGTCAGTGATGCCGCATCGTTCACCAGACTCTCCCCTTCCAATATTGCGAGCCCTCTTTTAGGCATATTCAGCCCCTTCAATACAGACGTCGCCGCCACAGCATCCGGTGGCGATATGATTCCTCCTAACAGAAAACCCAGAGCCAGTGTAAAACCTGGAATGATGCTTGCCGAGAAATAGGCAATAGCAAGCGATGTAAAGAAAACAAGACCGAATCCAAGCGAGAACACCGGCCGCTTCCACCTCCAGAAACTCTGCCAGGACGTATTCCATGCAGCCTCAAACAGCAAAGGAGGAAGAAAGATCAGAAACACCAGGTCCGGATCTATGCTGATCACCGGCATCCCGGGCAGCAGGGAGATCCCCAGGCCACCAATCACCAGGAAAATAGGGTATGATATTTTAAGCTTCTGACTCAGCAGGTATAACAAGGCCATAGCAAAGAACAGCGTCAGAATCAGCAATAGATTTTGATGTATCATATAAATTTTCCCCGGACAAAGGTAAGTGAAAACATCCCGGTCGTCCGGATGTTTTAGAAAACCGGTCTTCATAGAATCCCCAGGCTCACATGAAAGAAATAGACGACATCATCAAGGCATACGACGAGGCCTCTGCACATCAACAAAAAACAGCGCTGGCCACTGTGGTCCATGTAGAAGGCTCATCTTACAGAAGACCCGGAGCACGCATGCTGGTCACCGAAACAGGTGCCCTGACCGGCGCCATCAGCGGCGGTTGTCTGGAGGGCGACGCGCTTCGCAAGGCGATGCTGGCGATCCACGAGGGCCGGAACAAACTCGTAACCTACGACACCACCAACGAAGATGATGCGCGTTTTGGTGTACAGCTGGGCTGCAACGGAACTATCCACATTCTCTTCGAGCCTATACATGAAGCGGCTTCCTATAATCCCATCGCCCTGCTCCGGAAAGCTGCCACTGCCCGCAACTGTTCGGTGCTTGTAACACTCTTTTCCCTTGTACATCATCATCTTCAGCCGGGAACCAGCTATTTCCTGAATGATCAGGGCGCTGCCCTCAGTGAAGGCGACGAATACCGTTCACTGCCGGCTGATCTTACCGGCGACGCACAGGACGCCTGGCAGAAACAAACCAGCCAGGTGAAACAGTACGGACCCGACCTCACCGCCTTTATTGAGGTCATTGAACCTAAGCTCAACCTGGTCATCTTTGGAGCAGGAAACGATGTTTTCCCCATACTGAAGATTGCAGGCATCCTGGGTTGGGGCACAACCATTGCAGACGGACGTTATACCCACGCTAACCCCCAGCGCTTCCCTGACGCAGACCGCATCATCGTTGCCAAAGCAGACACGGTCCTCAGCGAAATACCACTCGACAGCAGGACGGCCCTGCTGCTCATGACCCACAACTACAACTATGACCTCGAAGTGCTGAGACAGCTTACTGCTAGAGACTGTGCTTACGTAGGTATCCTGGGCCCTAAGAAGAAATTCATCAGGATGACCGATGATCTGGATACGACCGGAGATAAGATCCCTCCCGCCCTGCAGCAAAACCTGTATAGTCCCGTTGGTTTGGATATAGGTGCTGAAACAGCCGAAGAAATCGCGCTGTCCATCACCGCCGAGATAAAAGCCGCATTTTCTTTTGCAAACGGCCGTTTTCTTCGCGACAAAGAAGCCCCCATTCACGCCAAATTTCAAAAAGATCAGGTTTAGAAATATGCACAACTACGCCATCATCATCCTCGCCGCCGGCAGCTCCAGCAGAATGGGACAGCCCAAACAGCTGTTGCAGATAAATGGTAAAACGCTGTTAAACCACACAATCGATGAAGCACTTAAACTACCCTCAGTATTTGTGTGCGTTGTCACTGGTGCACACGCGGATCACATCAGTGCCCACCTGAATCTCCCGAACTTACATGTCTGCCATAATCCCGATTGGGAAAGCGGCATGGCTTCTTCTATTCAAAGGGGTCTTCAGGAACTGAAAATCAAAAATCTGCCGGTCTCCGCATGCATCATCAGCGTGTGCGATCAGCCTTTTATTTCCTCCGCTATCTTCCTTAATCTGATTGCGGCCCATCAGAATGCTCTCTCGCATGTTATCGCATCCAGCTATCAGGGTACGGCAGGTGTACCGGCTCTCTTCCCCGCGCAATACTTTCCTGAGTTGATGATGCTGCGCGGTCACGAAGGGGCGAAAAAGCTGTTGCCTCTCCATGCCGATAAGCTCACACATGTTCCTTTTCCGGGCGGGGAGATCGACCTGGACACGCCCGCTGATTATGATCAACTGTCCGGCAGCACTTCTCCTGAATAAAACTTTTTTAGCACGCGAGCTGTTCCCTGTTTGCATACAGATCGTCTACCTCTAATTCCTAAGTATGGCAGCACCCCAACCCCGTGTGATCAGTTTACACGTCAACAACGAAAAACATTCACTACAAGTCCTTCCCTGGGTTTCACTTCTCGATGCCCTGAGGGAGCATCTGCAGCTAACCGGAACCAAGAAAGGCTGTGACCACGGACAGTGCGGAGCCTGCACCGTTCTTTGCGATGGAAAGAGAATCATCAGCTGCCTCACGCTTGCCGTCATGAAGGACGACTCCAGCATAACGACTATTGAGGGGGTTGCCGAGGGAGAAAAACTTCACCCGTTGCAGCAGGCTTTTATCGACCATGATGCCTTCCAATGCGGATATTGCACGCCGGGACAGATCTGCAGCGCTATTGGAATGATTGGAGAGGGAAAAGCCAGAACGCGTGCCGAGGTTAAAGAGCTGATGAGCGGAAACCTGTGTCGCTGTGGTGCCAACATCGGCATCATAGACGCGATCATGGAGGTGATGGAAGGGGGAACTCATGAATAACACAGATTACGTAAGAGTAGCTTCCTTCGATGAGGCGACCAGACTGCTCAGCGAAAAAGAGGGGCATCAGGTCCTTGCCGGAGGCACGAATATCATCGATCTGATGAAGTACTTTCTGACAACAGCCGACACGCTCGTCGACATCAACCATACCGGTAATCACCACGATATCGTAGAAACAGAGTCCGGCGGATTACTACTTGGCGCTCTGGCGACAAACGCCGATACCGCATATAATCCCCTGATAGAAAGCCGCTATCCCCTGCTATCCCGGGCGATATTGGCCGGCGCCTCTGCCCAGATCAGGAACATGGCCACCAACGGAGGCAACCTGTTGCAAAGAACCCGTTGCTATTACTTTTATGATGCCAATAGCCCATGCAACAAACGAGAGCCGGGTACAGGATGTTCGGCTATTCCAGGGTATAACCGCATCATGGCCATCCTCGGAACCAGCGAACACTGCATTGCCGTATTTCCGTCGGATATGTGTGTCGCACTGGCTGCTCTCGATGCCGTAGTACATGTAAGTGGTCCCGGAGGCATTCGAAGTATTCCTTTTTCGGAATTCCACCGGCTGCCGGGCGATACACCGCATCTGGACAATAATCTGAAAGCTGGCGAACTCATTACCGGCATTGAACTGCCGCAAAAAGGATTCTCCAGCCACTACTCATACCTGAAGCTCAGAGACCGCAACTCATACGCTTTCGCTCTCGTGTCGGTCGCCACAGCTCTGGAGCTGGAAGGAAACATCATCAAAGATGCCCGCATAGCTCTTGGTGGAGTTGCCCACAAGCCCTGGCGGAGTCGCGAGGCGGAGCAATATCTTGTCGGCAAACCTGCAGTAAGGGAAAGCTTTGCTGCCTGTGCGGATATCATCCTTCAAAACGCCATCCCCTACACCTACAACAGCTTCAAGATTGGGCTTGCGAAAAAAGCGATTATCCGCAACTGCTTAATGGCACTCGATCCCGGCTCTCAATTACCTGGGGCACAACCTTCACTTTAATATCAGCAGCATGTCAGTTCAACCATCTATAGGAAAACCCATCAGCCGTATGGAAGGACATTTAAAAGTGACCGGAGCAGCAAAATACGCCGGAGAGTACCCTGCGGAAAATCTTGTTTACGGTTACATTGTCAACAGCACCATCACTAAAGGACGGATAAAGCATATCGACACCACTCCTGCGAAGGCATTGGAAGGCGTCATTGAAGTGTTTACCCATGAGAACCGTCCTTCTCTGGCCTGGTTTGATTTTCAATATTCAGACATGGATGCTCCTCCGGGAAATGCATTCAAGCCCCTGGCAGATGCGAAGATCTTGTATAACGGTCAGCCGATTGCTCTTGTTGTAGCCGAAACATTCGAGCTGGCACGATATGCCGCTACTCTCGTTAAGTTCGAGTACGAGGAAGAAGCATTTGAAACGAACTTGATCGACAACCTCGACAAGGCACGGTCTCCAAAGATCGGCCTTGCAACATTTCTGAAACCGCTCCCAACCAAACCGCTCGGGGACTACAGAAAAGCCTACGAACAGTCGCACGCCAAAGCTTCAGGAGAATTTCTTCATGGCACGGAACACCATAATCCACTCGAGTTGTTCGCCACCACAACCATATACGAGGGCGACGGTAAGCTGAAGATTTATGATAAAACTCAGGGCACCGTCAACTGCCAGCTGTATGTTTCTAACGTATTCGGACTCAAGTACAAGAATGTTCAGGTCATCTCACCCTATGTAGGCGGTGCTTTTGGATCCGGACTCCGTCCGCAGTTCCAGCTGTTCTTCTCTGTCATGGCAGCTTTGGAATTGAAACGGCCGGTGCGGGTAACGCTGGACAGGCATCAGATGTTTACCTTCGGACATCGCCCGCCTACGCTGCAGCATACCCATTTCGGAGCAGATGCCTCCGGAAAGATACAGGCTCTTCATCATGCCGCCTATGCCGAAACATCGCGGTTCGAAGACTATACGGAAGTAGTTGTCAACTGGAGCAATATGATCTATCCTTCAGCCAATACTTTGATGGAATACAAGCTGGTGCCGATGGATGTGTTTACACCACTGGATATGCGCGCTCCCGGGGGAAGCACCGGCAGTCATGCCATCGAGAGTACCATGGATGAGCTTGCTTATGCGCTGAACATGGATCCCCTGGAATTGCGTCTCATCAACTATTCGGAAACGGATGAAAGTACCGGCCGGCCCTTTTCCAGTAAAGAGCTCCGCCAGTGTTACCTGCAGGGTGCAGAAAAGTTCGGTTGGAGTGAGCGAAGCCCACAGCCACGAAGCATGAAACGCGGAAACAAGCTGGTAGGATATGGAATGGCCACTGGCATCTGGGAATCCATGCAATTGCCTGCACGTGCAGAAGCACGTCTTACCAAAGAAGGAAAACTACATTTATTGAGCGCAGTGACGGACATCGGCACCGGAACCCTCACCGTCATGACGCAGATCGCCGCCGACGAACTCGGATTGCCTATAGAAGACGTGAGCTTCTCATACGGTGACAGCAAAATGCCTTTCGCGCCTATTCAGGGAGGCTCCTTTACAGTATCTACGGTAGGCTCAGCCATCAAGGCGGCAGGCTCAGCCTTGCGCAAAAAGATCTTTCAAAAGGCGCAAGCGATAAAGGGAGCTACATGGAAAAAGCTAAAACCTGAGGATGTGTTATTCCGCGGGGGAGCTGTCAGCCTGAAAACAGATCCCGGAAATTCAATCACCTTCCGCGAGATCATTGAGGCAAACAAAGGAAAGGTGATCAAAACCACGAACCTCTCCGTTCCCAAAGCACTGAAGCTGAAAAAATACACGAGGGCAGCGCATAGTGCCGCCTTCGTCGAAGTTGAAGTTGATGAGGAGCTGGGTATCATTAACGTGACCCGTGCACTCACCACAGTGGCAGCGGGACGCATCATCAACCCGAAGACTGCACGAAGCCAGATCCTTGGAGGTATGATCTGGGGCATCAGCAAAGCTCTGCGCGAAGAAACGATTACCGATCATGAACTCGGTAAATACATGAATCAGAACCTGGCAGAATACCATATTCCGGTTCATGCCGATCTGCATGAACTCGACGTGATCTTCGTAGAGGAGAAAGACGAGATCGTCAATGAACTAGGTACGAAGGGAGTTGGCGAGATTGGCCTAGTGGCCATACCTCCGGCAATAGCGAACGCTGTTTATCACGCAACAGGAAAGAGGATTAATCAGTTCCCCATTCACTTTGATTCTTTAATATAATTCGGATTGCGATCTGCCAGATCGTTATAGTCTTTAACAAGGGCTTCCAGCGTCTTGGAATTAAAACGCATGTTGTTAATTCTGTCAGCAATCTCAGGGATGTCGCCCATCGCCTGATGCAGGATTTCTATAACTTTTTGTTTGCGGCTCTCACCTGCCAGAAATCCGGGTAGAATATCCTCAAGAACATGAGTATCATCTTTCTTTTGAATATAGTAGGCGGGCTTTTTTCTTCCTCCGCCAATCGAAACACCCATTCCGCCCATACCCATGGAGGCAATCGTTGTTCCCACCTGTAAGCCGGGGGAATACCCCTCATCAATGGTCATCAGATTCACCGCCCCAGCATCAATGACACGTACAAATCGCCAGACAGCGTCCTTCTTGTCCATCACCTGGCGGCTCAGATACCTGTTGCCGTCATCATAAAAGCTGGCTACCTGCAGGGGGCTAAACTTCTTGGTTTTCCCATCCTCAGTCTTTAACTTCAGAGATGATTTACCCACGCTGGTAATCTTTCCGCGAAGAGTTGTTCCTTCCGTCGTCACAAGGCGGTCCTGTGAATAAGCGCTTGTCAAACAAAGCATCAGGATGGCAGAGAACGCCAGTTTCAAATATGTACACATCTTAAAAAACGTAAATTTTCTTAAATTGAAAACGTCAGGAGATAGGAACAATATCGACTACCTCAATACCATAGCCACGCAAACCCGCTCTTTTCTTCGGGTTGTTAGACAACAGCCTCATCTTCGAAATACCGAGGCTTCGGAGGATCTGTGCTCCAATGCCATAATCCCGCTGATCAGCACTTACATTACCTGGTGCTGAAGGGGCACGCTGACCGGCCTCCATGCCATTGTACCTATACAGCTTATCCAGCAAACTGGAACCAAAGCTCTCCTGATTCATGTAGATTACCACACCTTTACCCTCTTTCTCCACCATCTCCATGGCTTTGTGAAGAACGTTATTGCAGTCGCACAGGCAGGATCCGAAAATATCCCCTGTAATACACGAGCGATGAACACGCACCATGACCGGCTCGTCTGCTGCCCATTCTCCTTTTACTAAAGCCAGATGATGATCGCCGGAATCCAGCTGGGTATAGGCAACCATGTTGAAATCACCCCACTCCGTAGGCAGGTTGATGGCAACCTCTTTGCGGATAGAGGTTTCAGAACTCAGGCGGTAGGCGATCAGATCTTTGATCGAAATGATTTTCATATCGAGCTGCTCAGCAAGCTTAAGCAAGTCCGGAAGCCGTGCCATCTCCCCATCTTCGTTCATGATCTCCACGATCACACCTGCAGGCTCCAGTCCTGCCAGACTAGCCAGATCTACCGCAGCTTCTGTGTGCCCGGCACGTCTTAAAACTCCACCCTCTTTGGCGCGCAACGGAAAAATATGTCCGGGTCTCCCCAGATCAGCAGGCTGAGTAATCGGGTCGATAAGCGCCCTGATCGTTTTAGAACGGTCAGAAGCCGATATTCCGGTCGTACATCCCTTGCCAATCAGGTCAACAGACACTGTAAAATTGGTCTCATGGGTCGCGGTATTGGTGCCTACCATCAATTCAAGATGAAGCTCATCGCATCGGTTCCCGGTAAGCGGTGCGCAAATAAGGCCCCTCCCCTGAGTCGCCATAAAATTGACCACTTCGGGACTCGCAAACCTGGCGGCAACCATAAAGTCACCTTCGTTCTCTCTGTCGTCGTCATCTACAATAATGACGATCTTGCCATTCTGAACGTCAGCTATTGCCTCTTGAATTGTATTTAACCTGCTTTCCATTAAAACAAAGCTACTGCAAATATCACAAGATGTTTAATTTTTATCGACCCTGGTCAATGCGATAGAGGTACCCCCTTCTCTATGATGATTACCTGATCGCCGGCAAACCCAAACCGCCTTTTCATGTTTATCGCATAAGAAATTTCTTTATCTTGCCTTACAATCTTAATCTAAATGAAAAAAACTCTCTTACTCCTAACTCTATTTTCTACCATTTCCTTTAACATCCATGCACAGTTCGGCGGCCTCGGTAAGAAGCTGATGGACAAAGGCACAGAGCTCACAGGCGCTAGCCTCAGCAAACTTATCCAGCCCCGCGCTGCCATTACAACCAATTTCAAGGACGTCAGCACAGACGGCAAAAAAGCACCTTCATTCATCGAGGGACAGAAAGCTCAACCACTCTACCTCTTGCCTAAAGCCGATGGCGGTGGCTTTAAGCTTTGTGTCGGCTACTTTAGCATGACTAATAAAAGCTACTGCCTTCAGGCAGGCACCAGAGGTCCCAGCAGCGGAGACGGTTACATGCTTGCTCCCGTTCTGGGCCCGAAAAAAGACGTGGTCGTTTCCATCCTGAAGAACGCAGAAACCCACCCGAATGTAAGCCAGCATGAAATCCAGGAGCTGCTTTGGGCAATCATCGCCCGCACACGCTTTGCAGATTACAATACCCGCATAAAACGTACGGCAACCACTCTGCTTAGTCCGGCTGAACTATTGAAACTGGAAGGTGGTGCCCTGGGTGTACTGCCCGACAATATGGTGGCCAAAGCGAAAGCTGAACTTCCTCAGGGACTGCAGGCTATCTTCGAAGCTGAGAATAATATCCGCCGACTTGCAGCGTCGGGCAGTGCCACCTATGAAGAGATGGAACGATATGCGATGCTAGCGGGACTTGTGCCCGAACCAGACAGAGAATTTCCTTCCGGCACCTGGTCACTGCACCCCGACGGCTACTATATACGCTTTATTCCCCGCGGATATTCCGTTACCGAAACGCAGATTTATGTGCCGCAAGAACTTGCCGGAAAAGTGTCAGAACTGGTTTACGACGCACCGAATGCAATAGCCTGTCCCGCTAACACCGGTGCACAAAGGCTGATTCAAACCAACGAGCCGCTGGAGCCGAATTATTCGCTTAAGTTAACTACTAAGTGCTTTTAGGCGACAGTATGCTATAGGTATGGTACTTTAAACACCTAATCGATATGTATAAGGAAGATGAGTTCAGAAGATCTTCCTGTACATATTTATAATGATTGCCGTTTTATTAATTTGAAGGGATTATGAATCTGAACATAGTCCTTCTCCATAATCAACCGGGCGGTAGTTTCACCCATTGCCTCAAAATCAGTCGTGATAACGGTAATGTCAAGCAGTTCCTTCAATGCGGTTTCATTGAAAGAAATAATACCGATCTCCTCCCCTATTTTAAGCCCTTTTAATCGCACACTCTTGATCAGCGATGCGAGATCTGAATCCGTAAGGGTAATATAAACATGTCGCTTCTTCAGCGTGGTATGACTCACATCCGCCACGATAGAGAACTGCTTTCTATTCTCATTACAAAATTGCTGTATGCCCTCTGTTATTTCAGTAGGATGATTACTGTGTTCCGGGAAGATAATGGTGATGCTGCTGTATTTAGATATCAGGTCTGTAGCTGAACTCAGGGCATTATAGATGTCCTTTTTAAAATCCTGATACACGGCAATATAGCTGCCAATATCCAGAGACACATTTTTATCGAGCAACACAAGTTCATGTGAAGGGACCTCAGCGAGGATATCTGTGAACTCCTTTTCCTCCAGATGCTGAAAAAAATGGGGCATAATCACATAGTAATGATACCTGCCTCTTGCCGCATCCAGAATTTCCTTCAACATTTTTGGGTCATAGTGATGAACCTGCAGATCCACCTTCGCCTTTCTCCCCAAGGTCCGGGTAAAGGCTTCGTACACATCTTTCTTATAAGAACTAAGCTTGTTCAGCACCATCAGGATCCGGATGCTGGATTGATCGACCTCATCGATATAGTTTCCCTTTCCCGGAACAGAAATAATGTATCCCTCGTCTTTCAGGCGCTTATAAGCGCGTTCAACAGTGTCCCGGGCAATTTTGTGTTTCTTACTAAAACCTGTAATGGAAAGCAGGCGATCATTTTTCTTCAGCACACCTTTTTCAATATCGCGTACAATCGCCTGCACAATCTGAGCTACTTTGGGAAGCTTATCCTTCGGATCAATCAAGAGCATATAATTTGGTTAGTTTAAGCGCCGGTCAAGGTAATAATTTTTCAGCTCATAGATAAAAAGCTAAATTATTTTCAAAGCTGCTTAATTCACAACCCATTGTTCTACTTCCCGAAACCCTTTCCAAATACATAAAAAAACCGCAGGCTCAACTGATTGCTTAAGCCGGCACTAAATGAGCTGGACTTAAATTCTGGATAATCTTTTTGGTCTAGGTTTACCTTGCTATAGGAAAGGCCAAACAACCTGGCAGAAATACCGAATCGCTGCATAAGAAAATATTCGATATGCAGGTCTGCACCAATATCGTACTGCTTATATTCCATATTTTCTTCAGACGGGTAGTTGGTTTTATTAAATGCATAAAACGCGTAGGGACCACCGGCAATACCTAACTTTGTGCTTAGCATCAGATGTCGTCTAAGAGCAATAGAAGGAACCAGGGCGTAAGTTGAGGTTTTCGAGATATTTCCAGCTCTATTGGTGCGATCACTTGAGACGGCGAGTCCCAAGCCACCTTTAAGTTCCCACTGATCTGCAAAAAAGTAACTGTAAGCCGGAGTAATACTGTAATACAGCTCTCGTCGTGTCATATTTGGCGCATCGGTTGACTTTGTCGTTTTGGCGCTTGCTGCCGACTCCAACCCGAGATATTGTGTTCCCTTCTCAGTCTGGGCAAGGATAACTTCTGTCCCTGCGAATATCAGCAGCAAACAGACATATAAAATTCTCATATAGCGTTATTTACTGTTACCTCCAAAAACCAGAAAGACCGACAAATTAAGACCATTCGTGACATCGAATTCAAAGGAATTGACTTTCGTCACGTCTTGAGTTCCTTGTTGTTGTTTCATTCTCGAATGTCCGTAAGAAAGGCTGGCCAGATTCGCTGCTATACCAATTCTCTTGACAGGAAAATACTCAATTCCGAGATTCACTCCTCCGCTGAACGAATTAGATTTCACAGCATTATCAGCATCGTTGACATAGTCTTGAGTTGATTCACCCTTGGTAAACGTCACAAAAGGTCCCGTGCGTATCCCAAACTGCTCAGACAACATGATGTGTTTCCTCAGGAATACTGACGCACCGACCTGGTCCATACTGCTACCATTTGAATAAGAGTTGGGGCCCTGGTAATCCAGTTCGGTTCGAAAGTAAGTTAGGCTACCGCCCAAATCCAGGCGGTCAGCGATAAAGTAGCTGAATGTAGGTCCGATGTTAAAAGTTGTCCGCTTTTCCTCTTGCGCTGAGCTTCCCGAACTGTTCTTTTGTGTCGTGTAGCCAACGAATAATCCCAGGTTCTTGGTTCCTTTTTCGGTTTGCGCACGCGCCACTGACATGCAGGCGAGCGCCAGCACCAGCAGTGATAGGTTTAGTTTCATAATTTTCGTGTGTGTTAATTCACAGCAATATAGATATTGTAAACAAGAAAATTACTATTCCTGAAATTATTTTTTTGACTGAAAATCAACCAAGTAAAAACCACCTTAATGGACTGGTGCCGCTAGTAAATTCATTAACAAAATGACCGCATTATCCAATTTCCATCCACTCTCAGTTACCTAGCTTTTCTTAGTAACTGACTCCTGGCGCTTACAAGCTTTCTTACTTTTCTGGATCAAAATAATACCAATTACTTCCAGAGTAAGACCAAGGCCTGTAGCGAAACCTCTCAGGATATCTGATACCGGATAATAACGGGCCAGAACAGGTGTCATCGTAGTGATCAAAAGTCCGGAAATAAGATAAAGGAGTGCTGGTTTCGGAATCGTGTTACGTTTCATAATTCTAGTTGTTTAGATATAGTTTCAAATCTCTTCTTGGTTGCTTCAAGCTTTAGTGCGTCTTTCCTGATAGTGCGCGGGCGCACAACAAACCACAACACCCCCAAATAGATCAGAGCGATAGCATAGAAGACGGCCACCAACCAGAGCGGTTGCCTATACATGGTTTCATACAGATACAGCAGCCAACCTACCGAACATAGCGATACAACCCCGACCATCGTTTTCTTATGAAAATAGATCTGGTTTTCACGTGTTTGTTCAATAAAGGCAAGAAATTCCAGATTGTTGCAATCCTGCAGTTGATTGAAGCGCTTAAGGGACCGGAAATTGGTCACCGCTATTAATACTCCCGAAATGATCATCAATGCACCGCCTATATAGGTCGTTAGCAGATGAAAATCGATTTCCACGAGCACCACCAGTATCAGAGCGCTAAAGAACAAGGATGCGACAATGGCACCCCATTTGTTCCTCAGCTTCTGCCGGCGAAACGTACCGATCAGCTGCAGCATCTCCTTCGAACTTGGCAAATCGTCAGTTTTTGCCGTTTGCCATATGGCTTTCAGATCACTTAAGTTGTCCATACGCTTCAAATTTTTTAGTCAGTTTTTCTTTTATCCGATGGATCTTCACCCGGATATTGCCATTGCTCAATCCAACCACGTCGGCAATTTCCGCCTGAGGCAAGCCTTCCAACTCCAGAGAGATGATGATCCGGTCTGTCTCCTCCAGTTCGGCAATACAGCGGTACAACATGTTCAGCTTCTCCTCAACAGGTTCCTCATGCGCCTCCGCTAAATTAAACGGCAGCTCCGTCACAGGCATCCGTCTGGCGACTTCCATAGCGCGCAGACAATGGTTGGTAGCGATTCTGAAGATCCAGGTACTGATATGCGACTGGTTGCGAAAGCCAGGCAGGCTCTTCCACACGGAAATGAAGGTCTCCTGTACCAGATCTTTAGCCTGGTCTGCATCGTTGGTATAGCCCATGCAAACCCGGAATATCTGGGCAGAGTAGCGGTTATAAATTTCCTCGAATGACGACATCTTGAATAAGCTGAACCAGGATTAATTTTATTTATGCCGGGTTAGATACGGCCCCCTAGTAAATGTTACAGTACCCGGAATAAGTTATTTTGGTTGGTCCCATTTAATCAGCGACTCGGTCATGAGCGCCAGTTCCTTCCTGTTCAACACACCACTGTGCCGGTAAATGACGCGCAGCTCGCGGTCCATCACCACCCATGTGGGGTATGCCAGCGTACCATTGTGCCTGCCCAGAGCCACAGCCAGCTCATGGACGCCCGAGGTCTCACCTCCAGGAATATACCGGTAACTTCGCCCCTTGAACTGAATAGGGTCCCTGCTCTCGGCGTTGAACTCGGCATAGTAAAAATGGCGGCTATTTTTCGCAAACTGCTTATTTCTCTGCACGTGAAATTTCTGCATCCGGCAATACACACACCAATCTGTCGAAATGAGCAAGAGAATGGGCCTGGACTCTAGAGCCAGACTATCCTGCAGGTGCCTGAACTCCAGCGGGCGCATCTGCGCCTCTGTTTGAGAAACGCTCATTGCTGCTGTCACTGCAAACACAAGCGGCGCGATCCATAAACGAAGGGATAACTGCAAAGAGCCCATTTTCTGTTATTTAAAAACTGTATAGCGGATGCCTAAAAAGCCGCGGATCCCTTGATTCGGACCATAAACATACGAAGGATCAAAAGTCAGTCCGTAGGGGTTTTCAGGTGTCACCATCGCCTGTCCATTCGTACTAAACTGAACGTTTTTATCGAAGGGATCGTGTGGCCGCGCGATAATGAAGGGATTTCCCCTGTTCGGTGTCCAGTTCAACAAATTCTTCACACCACCAAATATCTCCAACCCTTTGCCGGCAGCCTTGGTCAGCTGGATGTTCTGAATGCTCCACCAGGGCGAGTTGTCCCGGCGGGGATCCGTTTCACTAAGTAAGGGTAAACGCATGGGTCCGTATAAATTCCCTGTATAATCGACCGTCATACCCAAACCCTTGAATGCATATCCCACATTCCAAACACCCGTAAACTGTTCAGTAAACAACTGCCGCAGCCGCACACCTTCGTCCCGACTATACACATCCATCGCGGTACCTCCCAGCAGGAACTTCAATCCGCTCGGCAAGGAAAGGTCAATATTGAGGGAAATACCTTTGGAAACCGCATATCCCGACAAATTATCAAAGATAATCTCCTGCGGATTAGACTCATAGTCGGCAATGATCTTATTGCTGAAGCGGGTATAGAATCCGGTTGCGTCAAGACCGAGCAAACCGCCGTCAGACAAGAAGATCTTTTTCACGAAATTGATGTTTCCGTTCCAGGATGTCTCAGGCTGAAGATCACTACGGAACACAACCTCCCTTGATCCGCTAAGTGCCGCATGGTCTTCCGTGAATACATTAGCCACCCGGTAGCCATTTCCGACACTCAGGCGCAAAACATTGTTCTTGTCTGCAGAGTTCCACTTATAATTAATCCGGGGCGTCAGGATACTGCCGTGAATGGAGTTATAATCGTAGCGCAATCCAAGAAGCAGCTTATTGTTCTCGTTCAGGCTAATCTCATCCTGCAGAAAAATACCCGGCAGACTGGTATGCGAAGGTCTGTTCCTTTGCGGATCTTCAAACGACCGTGTAGCCGGAGTATTATCATCGTAATACGTGTAGCGGTAGGCCATTCCCGCCAGAATATCATGCCTCCCGATCTCTTTGTTCCAGGAGAGCTGGCCAAAGCCAACATATTGATCCGCCTGATAGATGGTCGTTCCGTAAACGCTGTTCTGATCATGTCCGTTAGCGCTGAACATGAAGGTAATTTTCTCCTTCACGGGGAGCTGATAAGTACCGAAGTACTCCCAGCGTTTGGTGTAAATGCTCTCCCCGTACACCTCATCTCCTCCCCGGTAATCCCGGTTCCAATTCATTTGGCCTCCCCAGCGATCCTCATAGACATAGCGCGCAGCCATCGACAAAATCCTGTTCTCTTTCCTGTTGAAGCTCCACTTGTTGAATATTGAAATCCTGTTCTGCAAGGTGATATCCGTGAAGCCGTCTCTATTATTATCGATCGGGTTCTGATAATTGAAATAGTTCACCCCGATCAGTGAATGCGCTTTCTTACCGGCCTGAAACTTAGCCGCCAGATCGGCATTTACCTCCGCCCAGCTCGTGCCAAAAACATCTGCCGATACCAGGGCGGCGCTTGCCGGGTTCTTCGTAATGATGTTAATCAATCCGCCTACCGCCTCACTCCCGTACAAGGTAGAGGCAGGTCCCTTTACGATCTCGACACGATCGATAAGCGACTGCGGGATACCGCTCAACCCGTAAACTGTAGACAAGCCACTTACGATCGGCATGCCGTCAATCAGGATCATGGTATAGGGCCCTTCCAGACCGTTGATGTGAATGTCGCCGGTACTGCAGACATTGCAGTTCAGTTGGGGACGAACACCATTGATATTCTGAAGCGCATCAAAGACCGAAGGCGTGGGGTTGGCTCTGAAGAACTTCGATGTATATACTTCAACAGGGACCGGGCTGTCGAGTTTAGAAACTTCCTTCATCGTTCCGGATACCACCACTTCGTTCAGCGAGGCATGGGATGCCTGCAGGACAATGTCGCGGGTCACGGTAATGGAGTCGCCGACATCGATATGGCCCGACCAAAGCTGGTATCCTACAAAGGACGCCTGGATTTTCCAGTGACCTTTCGGGATTCCCGTAATGCGGTAATAACCCAGACTGTCTACTGACGTTCCGATCTTCAACTGCGGCAGCGACACCGAGGCCATTTCTACGGCATGACCGTACGAATCTGTAACCCTGCCCATTAGTGTACCGGTTTGAGCACGTGTAGACAGTGAACAGAGAATTACGAGTATTAAAGCGGAGAGCACTTTCATAGGATCTAATTTATTTGTTTTGCAAATCAAATATAAGAAGTTAGATATACCTAACAAATAAGATTAGAATCTGTTGCAAGGTAATTGTGAAAATTACGTGTGCTTTCTACTTGCCCCTTGTCCGGCAAAATACAGCGGTGGATTTGCTTATTCCCCGGCAGCAGATTGCTGATCTCCGAAGAAGATTAAGAATTAAGGCATTGCCCGGGACAGCATCAGAGGGCGTGTCACGGACTCCGGAAGCCACCCACAACAAACATTCAGGCCGTTTTGACTGTAGTGTATAGAAACTCCAATTCATCTACCATGATAACAGAGACTCAACCAGGACTTAAATCTCATCGGATTCTTTTCTTGAATACACTCGGGTTCCTTGTCAGCTTTGCTGCCTGGATGATCAATGGTGTACTGGTAACCTATCTTACCGATAATGGCATCTTTGAGTGGAGCATGGTCGACATCGGCTGGCTGCTCGGCGTACCGGTGCTGACAGGGTCACTCCTGCGACTGCCCATCGGCATCCTTACCGATAAATTCGGTGGGAAATGGGTTTTCGGCACCCTGCTGGTATTTTGTTCCATTCCGCTCTTCCTCCTTTCTTACGCGAATAGCTACACCTCTTTCCTGATATTAAGCTTCTTTTTCGGGCTGGCTGGCACCAGCTTCGCCGTCGGTGTAGCCTACACCTCGGTCTGGTATCCCCAGAGCTGGCAGGGACGGGCGATAGGCATTTTCGGAACGGGAGCAGCAGGTGCTTCTGTAACCACTCTGGTCGGCCCCTCTCTTCTGAACACACTGACCGACCATGGGGCCAACCCTGATGGATGGCGGCAAATGCCGGTTATCTATGCGGCTTGCCTGCTGCTGGTAGGCATCCTGTTTTTTCTCTTCGCTGAAAACAGAAAACCCAAGGCTACAGGAAAAACCCTTATGCAGCTTCTCTCGCCCTTGAGCGAAGTACGCGTATGGCGCTTCGGCCTGTATTATTTCCTGGTATTCGGATGCTTCGTGGCTTTCTCCCAATGGCTGGTACCCTATTTCGTGAATGTGTATCAGACGAACCTGGTTATGGCCGGACTATTTGCGTCATGCTTCAGCCTTCCGGCGGGGCTCTTCAGAGCGGTTGGCGGCTTCCTTTCCGACAAGTATGGCGCCCGTAAGGTCATGTACGGTGTATTGGGAATGTCAGTCATCCTGAGCTTCTTCCTGATTATTCCGCGCATGGAAATCGCTTCTCCGGGGGCAGGTATCATGGCAACCAAAGCGGGCACTGTGACGGCTGTGACGCCGAATTCAATAGCTGTCGACGGGAAACCCTATACCATCAAACCCAAGGACCGTATTTTTGACCATACGCGGAATACAACCATGATCTTCCCGAGCAAAGAAACCTGGCATGAGGTACTTGTAAAACCAGGCGACAAGGTGACGAAGAAGCAGTTGATTGCACAGGGGACCACGCGGATCTACTTCCAGGCAAACATGTCGGTTTTCATTGTGTTGGTGCTGCTGGTAGGTGTAACCTGGGGTATCGGTACCGCTGCGGTGTACAAGCACATTCCGGAGTATTTCCCTACTCAGATAGGCCTTGTTGGCGGTATGGTGGGATTGATGGGCGGACTCGGTGGCTTCGTTGGACCGATCCTCTTCGGCTATCTGTTAACAGGAACGGGACTGTGGACAAGCTCATGGATGTTCATCTGGGTACTTTCCATGATATGCATCATCTGGATGCACCTGGTGATAACGAAAATGATGGCCAGGCGATCGCCTGACCTTCAGGATAAGTTTGAACACTTACCGGAGAAGTAATCTTCAATGGTAAGTGTCTGAATAATTAACGTTTTGCTTGACCTTTCTCTTTTTAGCTCCTGTCGGCAGGTAATACAACCAGAAAAATCCGATCAGGAATAAGAAGAGCGAGGCAAGGAACGCCGGGACGGCGATGTGTTTATTCTGTGCCAGCGCATTGTTGAGAGCGGTATATAGCAGCCAGATCTGAATGCTGACATTGACCATCAGGATCACGATCAAAGCCAGAATTAGCGTATTGCTTTTGTTAGGATGCGCCTGATTTTGTCCTTCTCTGAAAGTACTCATAATAGCCTGTTTTTAAGATTGAACCTGTTCAACTGAGCCTGCAAAGGCTTTAACAAAGACGTCATCGCCTTTTACTACCACGTCGAGCCGCGGGAGCGCCCTTGGCGGTGGCCCCGCAAGCACTTCACCTGTGCGGGCATCAAACCAACCATTGTGGCAAGGACATTCAATATGTCCCGTTCCCGGCTTGTAGAAAACGGCGCAGGACAGATGCGTACATTTTTGTTCGTAAGCACGCAGTTCGCCGTCCTCCAGATGGATCAGTACATACGGGATGGTACTACCCGGGATCACAAAGGACTTGGTTCCCCCAAGAGGGAGTTCATCCTTCCTGCAAACAAAGTGTTCGCCGGCCATTTCTTCTTCCGGAAAGAGGTGCGCCTTCGCAGCAACATAGCCGCTTCCGGTAGCCAGTCCCCCCGAAACAAGACATAAGAATTTGGCGAAATCCCTCCTGGTGACCTGTCTGGATTCCAGTTGCTGGATCGGGAAATCTTCTTTCCAGTGATTATCCTTGTTATCTGTAGCCATAGTATCTAATCTACTCGTAAAACTGTTGAGCCTTTTGGCATCATGATATTAACCTTGGTACTGACGTTTTCGTTACCGAAGATGAAGTTGTTGACAGGCGTGCTGTTCGGGCGCATCATAGCCATCTCAGCGCGGGTTCCGTAGAAGAGCGCCTGAGTGGGACAAACCGTAGCACACATCGGCTTTTTGCCTGCGCTGGTGCGGTCATAGCACATATTGCACTTCATCATCAGGTCATAAGCTTCGTTCTTTTTAGGAACGCCGAACGGACAAGCCATCACGCAGTTGGAGCAGCCGATACATCTGGCCGTGTTAGCTGTATGGACAACGCCAAACTCATCTTTGGAAATGGCATCGGCAGGACAAACATTCGCACAGGCAGGATCATCACAGTGCATGCAAACCTGAACGGTAGTCTGGATGGTTACCGCACGGTCAACATAGTTGACATGGATCATCGACTCATGGCCGTTCGTTTCGCATTCGGCACAAGCCATCTCGCAGGCTTTGCATCCGATACAACGTTGCATATCCACAAAGAACTCCTGGTTGGTCATATAATTTGTTACAGGCATATCTGTTCGTTTAAGATCTCAAAATAGGTTAAGTGCTGGCGTAAGCCTTTGAATCGGTTGATGGTTCCGCAAACGTACCGGTCCCTTCCAGTCTGCACGCACAGACTTTGAATTCGGGAATCTTGGATATCGGATCCAGGTTTCCGGTAGTGAACTGATTCGCCGACTTACGTCCGGGCCAGTGGTACGGCAGGAAGATCGTGTCGGTACGGATCGTCTCTACGATGTTAGCCGGAAACTCTGCTGTGCCGCGGCGGGTCACCACCCTCACAATTTCGTTCTGCCGGATATTGTATTTCTTAGCCAGCAGTGGATGGATTTCTACCTTAGGTTCAGGGAAGTTATCCACCAGCTTACCAATACGACGAGTCTGCGTTCCGCTCAGGTATTGCGAAACCACGCGGCCAGTGGTCATCACCACAGGATATTCTTCGTCGGTCACCTCACCCGGCTCACGGTATTTAACAGGGTTAAAATGTGCCTTCTGATCGGGGGTGCAAAACTTCTTGTCTTCCCAGAGTCGCTTCGTGCCCGGATGATCCAATGTAGGACATGGCCAGAATATGCCCATGTTATCCTCAATCTTCTTGTAGGTGATGCCGTAATAATCGGCGGTACTTCCGCGGGAGGCGACACGCAGCTCATTGAAGATATCTTCAGAGGTTTCAAACTTGAACTTATCTCCCGCACCGAGGCGTTCAGCCAGCTCCAGGATGATAGATGTGTCGGGCCTTGCTTCCCCCGGACAATCAACCACTTTCCTTACCCGGATAACACGTCCTTCAGCAGAAGTAACGGTTCCCTCCTCTTCCTCCTGAAGAGAACCCGGAAAGATGATGTCGGCATGTCGCGAGGTCTCGTTCATGAAGAAGTCGATGCAAGCATAGAACTCCAGCTTCTCGAAAGCTTCACGCACGAAATTGTTATTAGGAAGAGATACGATCGGATTGAAACAGATGGTGATCAGTCCCTTAATCTCGCCGCGGTGAATGGCTTCGACCAGCTCATAGGCTGTCAGGCCCTTGCCTGGAAGATCTTTTTCGTCTATTCCCCAGATATCGGATATAATCTTCCGGTGTTCGGGATTGGTAATATCCCGGTTTCCCGGCAGCTGATCACATTTATGCCCATGTTCACGCCCGCCCTGACCATTTCCCTGACCGGTGATGGTACCATAGCCGCAATACGGTTTGCCGATCCTGCCGGTCGCCAGCACGATATTGATACACCCTAATACGTTATCCACACCTTTGGTATGGTGTTCAATGCCTCTCGCGTGTAGCAGGAAGCTGGTATTGGCCTTCCCCCACCACTGCGCGGCCAGCTCAATTTTTTCCTTCTCAATTCCGGTGATCTCCTCCGCCCACTCGAGCGTATAATCCTGCACGGCATCGAGAGCCTCCTGAAAGCCGCTGGTATGATTATCAATAAAGTCGTGGTCGAGCATATCGTGATCTGCCAGATATTTCAGGATCGCTCCATAGAGGGCAGAGTCCGTTCCCGGCCTGACGGGCAGATGCAGGTCTGCTGTACGGGCAAGAGGAATCATCCGCGGATCGACCACGATCAGCTTGGCACCGTAATCCCTCGCTCTCCAGATCCAATGAGTCAACGTGGGGAACGTTTCGCTGACGTTAGCACCCGTGATAATGATAACTTCGGCGCGCTCCAGATCTTCAAAGCTGTTGGAGATCCGGTCGAGACCGAAAGCCTTCTTATTTCCGGCACCTGCACTAACCATGCAAAGACGCCCGTTATAATCGAGGTTGGCTGTCTTCAACGCAACCCGCGCAAACTTGCCAACCAGGTAGCTTTTTTCATTACTTAGCGAAACCCCGGAGAGCATGCCAAAGGCATTGTTGCCGTACTGCTGCTGAATACGTTTGATCTCGGATACAGTTCTTTCCATAGCAGCATCCCAGGATAGCCTTTTGAAGCCAAGCCCCTCCTCCCTTTGCAGCGGATATACGAGGCGGTCAGGATGGTTATTCTGCAGATAGCGCTCCACACCTTTGGGACAAAGGCGCCCCTGGTTGTAGGGAAACTCCATCCAGGGTTCAAAGCCCACTACTTTATTGTCTTTCACCAGAAGCTTCATCCCGCATTGCATACCGCAGAAGCAGCAATGCGTCTTCACTTCTTTATCCGGTTCGTCCCTTCCGGCATAGCCTTCTTTCGGCGGATAATTCAGGTGGGGACCAAATTCTTCAATCAGTTTTTCTGCTGTTACAGGCAATCTTGCCATATTCCAAGTTTAAAGATGTTAACCAAATAGCTTTCCGCCATTTTCCTGACGAGCTTTCAAATGGGCCATAGCCAGTCGGGAGCGTTTGCCCTCAGGACTGAGGTCAAGGTGGGATGTACCATCCTCCAGCGTAAAGTCAAAGCCCAGTTCTTTTGTTACTTCCTTCAGATCATCTATATGCATCTGGGTAGCGAATTCCTTACCGGTATGCGGGCAGACCGCCATACCACGGCGTATGCCCTCACGCTTATAGATATGCGCACCGAGTTGAGCCGGGCGTTGTATGATGTGAAAGAACTTTCCAAATGGAATCCAGATGAGGAACATGATGACGGTGATGGCATGCGTGACGGCCATAAAGTCGTATGCGAACCCTTTCATGAACTCATAACTATACGTCAGACCCAGTCCCGTAACCGATATGGCCAGGAGCAGGATCAGCGGCAGCAAGTCGCCTTCAAAAGACTGTGTGGAGATCAGCCCCGGCTTGGTCAGCCGACGCCTCATAAAGATCAGGACACCGATGATGACCATCCATGACGACCAGTTCAAAGCGTGAAAGGTCATGAATGCCATAAAGGATCCCAGTTCAAATTCCATGACTTTAAAACCGAAGAAATGCGCCTCGTAGAGCTTGGTGTCGGCAGGGTTAATTGCCGATTCCGGATTCAGGGTAAAGTGGATCCAGCCGAAGGTCAGCGGGAAGGTAATAAGAAAGGCAAGTGTACAACCTGCCGCCATGAGAAAATGGCCGATCCAGCGGCTTCTGCCGCGGGGATAGATGAACTTTTGGAAACCGATATTCTGAACAAACTCTTTGATAAAAAAGGCGAGATGCGAGAAGAACTGCCGGTTCCAGATCAGCTCCCAGGTTCGCTTATAGTACATGCGGGTAGGTGGTCTCTGCAGCCAGACGGAATAGCGGTAAACCACTCCGAAGAAGGCAAAGACGGTTCCGAAGAGATAAGCAATCAGTGCCGGATCGAAGTTCTGGAGCTCGCGCGAACCGTAAAAAACAAGAGCTATGGTGATAGCGGAAACTACGGTAGCGTTGATTAAAGCTTGTTTATTTAGTGAAAACATAGCGTCGTCGCATTAGTGAACTAATTGGCTTGGATCCACTAAGGGTATCCTGTCGGGGGCCATAGGTAAATACAGCTTACAACATTTTTTAAACAAGACCCTATGGCTTTTGTTTTCTGAAAATATGCCCGACACATCTCGGCAATCCATTCACCTCCTATTTATTCAATATGGAAGACACCAGTTTATTCCTTCAACAATATGGAGATCACATCCAAATACCGGGCTTCGGCGTGCCGGGACAAGAAGCGTTGACTAAAGCGCGGGTACTTGTTAACGGTGCAGGTGCACTGGCATCTCCCCTGCTCACCTATCTCTGTTCGATGGGTATCGGTCATCTGGGTATTATTTCAGACGAAAAGATCCGGAAGAACGAATTGCCCTCCGAGCCTGTTTTTCGCGGCGCAGACGAAGGCAAGCTGAAAACGCAGATACTTGCTTCCAGGCTCCGTGAAGTCAATCCGGAAGTACGCATCCGCCTGCATGAACAAGCTCCCAACAGGGAAAGTGTACTCGATCTGATTGCCGGATACGACCTGGTGGTGGATGTGGCGCAGGTACCGGAACGCTCCCTTCTGATCAATGACGCCTGTGTGATTGTGGGTAAACCCCTGATCTATGGCGTCCTCGATTTCCCTTCGGGAAGTTATAGCGTGCTGAACTATAAGGGGGGCGCAACGCTGAGGTGCCTGATCAAAGACCAGGATGCAGGCCCGCTCATACAGCGATCTCCTAAAAACGGCCTGGCTACCTTGCCTGCCTTGATCAGCTGCATGATAGCAAATGAAGCAATAAAGGTTATCGCTGAGATCGGCCAGATCAGCAGCAGTAAACTGGTCACGTTTAATGTATTCAGTAATCAGGTGAGTACCCTGCGCGTGGAGCCGGTAGAAGAATACAGGAATCTGACATCCCTGCAATCCATCTATCTGGCGGCAGAAACGGAGCAACGCTCTGAACCCTCGCGAATACGTTCGATTAGTCCGAAGTTGCTGGATATCAAGATCAGGTATAAAGAGCCGCTTCAACTGGTTGATCTCCGCGACAGGCCGATCGGAAGTCCTGATGAGTCATGGAACTACCTGCATATACCCGAACGGCAGTTTGCCGATAAGCTGGATGATATTCACCAGGACATTATCGTCGTGCTTTTATCTGAAGACGGGGAACGTGCAGCCCAGCTGGCTGTTGAGATGAACGAGCGGCAGGGATTCGACAATATCTATTATCTGGAGGGTGGAATAAAGGCCTGGAACAGTGCTACGGGAACGCCAAATGTAGAGTATGAAAGCTTTTAGCCCCGATGATCTCTTAAAAGAATAAGCCGCTACCGGGCGGCAGCGGCTTATTCCAGAATGGCTATTTTTTATCCTGACGGATGTCGAATTCACCTTTTTTAAAGCTCCAACCGAACTTCAGACCGATAACGAACACGGCAAGTGCTACCGTTCCGATAGCAAAGATCGTATCCCCAATCGCCCTTAGCCAGCGGAAAGTTTCCATCAGCGGCTGCTGCATAAATTCCGCAGAGCGGGCGTACCACATCCCCTCGTTCACACTCGCGATGGCCTGGAGCATACCCATAGGCAGCAGGCTAAGTAAAGCCATGAGCATCAGACCGATGTTGATGGACCAGAAAGCAAAACCGATCAGACCATCTTTCCACACATTCTGGCGGTAGAGCCCTTTCAGCACGAAGAGCATCAGACCGATTCCCAGCACCCCATACACACCAAACAGTGCGGTATGTCCGTGCAGCGGAGTCGTATTCAGTCCCTGCATGTAGTACAATGCTACGGGCGGATTGATAATGAACCCGAAGATCCCGGCACCCAGGAAGTTCCAGAAGGCCACTGCTATAAGGCAGTAGATCGGCCATTTGTAACCACGTACCCAGCCTTTCTTACCACTGAGGCGGTAATTATGGTAAGCCTCGTAACCGATGAGCACCAATGGTACCACTTCAAGCGCACTGAAGCTGGCGCCCAGGGCCATGATAGCCTTCGGCGTACCTGAGAAGTAGAGGTGGTGAAACGTACCCAGGATACCGCCGGAAAGGAAGATGATGGTAGCGAAAAGGACGTTCAGGGTGGCCGACTTCTCGTTCAACAGTTTCATGCGAACAAAGAGGAAGGCGGCGACGACGGTAGCAAATACTTCAAAGAAGCCTTCTACCCACAGGTGGACAACCCACCAGCGCCAGTACTCGGCGATAGCCAAATTCGTTTGGCGTCCCCACATCAGACCGGCACCGTAGAAGAGGGCAATTGCTGCCGAAGCGATGATGAACATGATCAGCAGGTGACGGCTTCCTGTCTTTTTGCGCAGTGCCGGAAGCAGGGCTCTGACCATCAGGAATAACCAGAGGAACAATCCCACCAACAACAGGATCTGCCATAAGCGACCCAGATCAACGTACTCATATCCCTGGTGACCCAGCCAGAAGTTTTCTGCCAGTCCCAGGCGCTGCATCACGCCGTACCACTGGCCGATCATAGACCCTGCCACCACAATGATCAGGGCAATAAAGAGGACGTCTACCCCCAGCTTCTGAAACTTTGGTTCATAGTCAGACACGGCCGGCGCGATATACAGGCCTGTTGCCAGCCATGACGTAGCGATCCAGAAGATACCCAGCTGTACGTGCCAGGTGCGACTTAGCGAATATGGCATCACTTCGTCTAAAGGTATGCCGTAAAAGGCTCCACCCTCCACGCCGAAGTGCGCAGTCACAACGCCCAGGATCACCTGGATGAGCATCAGCGCCGATACGATCCAGAAGTATTTCAAAGTGGCCCGCATAGATGGTGTGGAAGAGCTGTTCATCATCGGATCAGTTTCAGGCACCTCTTCTTCATGCTCAGCCTCATTGGTTTTGGCATTGTAGAAGGCCAGGATCCCGATACCCAGCAGCAACATGATTACGCTGAAGCCTGTCCACATGATCAGGTCTCCGGTAGCAATATTGCCGATCAGCTTATCAGGCGGCCAATTATGTGTATAAGAAACCCTTTCCCCCGGTCGATTCGTCACACAGGCCCAGCTTGCCCAGAAGAAGAAGGTGTTCATCTGCTTCATCCGAACAGGGTCCTTAATCGAGTTTTTGGCAATCGCATAATCGTCTCTCAACTGATTGAATGCAGGATCGTCTGTAAACAAGGCTGAGTAGTATTGACGAAGATGTTCAAAGGCCTGTGCTCTCACTGGAGAAACCGTCAGGATCTTCGTTTCAGGATCATAGGTATTAGCGCGCAATTCCTTTTGAAGGCGGATCTGTAAACCTGCCTGTTGTTCATCAGAAAGTTGATCATAACCTTTCCCGAAGTCCTGTTCAGACCAGACATTCAGGATAAACAAAGCTTCACGGTGAAGCCAGTCGGCAGTCCAGTCCGGAGCTACATACGCACCATGACCCCAGATAGAACCAACCTCCTGACCTCCCATGCTTTGCCATACATTCTGCCCGTCTTTGATATCCTGACCGCTGAATAGCTCTTCATTTTGAGTGGTGACTACCTTCAGAGGTACGGGCGGTGCCTTCTGGTAGATTTCAAATCCGTAGTAGAGGAGTACCGCAAATGATATCCCCACTACCAGCCCGAAGGCCAGCCATAGTCTGGTTGTTGCTTTCATAAATTAAAATTGTTGTGAAGTGATATTTGAAATTGTTGTGAAGTGAATTTCCGGGTTCGGGGCCGGCCAAATAGCTTTATGTAATAGCACAGGCCCGAGAGGCAGAACAAGACCGAGATTCCAAGCAGCAGCTGCTGGTAGTTGGGGATTGAGATACGGTACAGGCTCAGTAGCGGCTGAATAAAAAGAAGGACGAGGTATATCACCACCAGGCCGATGTACAGCATCTCCAGCTTTTTAATTTGTAGTTGCCAGGTGAAAAGGTGCAAAAGAACGGGCGTCACACAGCCCAGGGTGATCAGATGCACATAGCCGATGATGAGGTTCCGATTAGAGAATGTCCACTGCCCCACCTGGGGAATGCAAACCAGAATCTGAAAAAGCACCTTAAGGGAGACCGCCAGAAGCGCGATTCGGATCATAAGAGGCAAGCCTTTCAGGAGCCCTCGCATCTTCTGCATCATACCGAACCAGCTGACCGCGTTGATCAGGGCAATTATAAAGGCAAGCTCACTGATCCAGGGAAATGGCTTTGACCAGAGGGTGAAAATGATAAACAACGGAAAGGTCGACAGGATAAAGGTGTACAGCCATGGACGCACAGCTGCCTGTGAGCGGCCGGCAGAGAGATATTCTTTCATTACGAGCCCCAGGGCAGTCAGCAGCATCCATCCGTTCATCTGAAAGTGGAGGTAAAAGTAGATGGCATTCTGGTATATGGCGCCGGTATTTCCGGTGGCCTTCAGTACACCCAGAGCCAGAGGACCTATAGATGAGATGACCAAACACCAAATTCCCGCTTTCATGAGCAGCACGGCATTTGGATGATCTTTGAGACGAAGCCTGGGCAGTGCGATTACTGCAAACCAGTACGTAACCAACAAGAAGAGTGTTGAAAACGCGATAGAAACAGCTTTGTACCCTTGCATCGAGAAGCTGACCAACATGCCCAGAGAACTGATCAGCGCAAAAAGCAGGAGCCATTTCATAGAGGCTGACACTGGCTGTGGCAGGTTGCGGTTGACCAGGATAACCAGAGCGAGAAAAATCCATCCGCCGAAGGCATAATGCGAATGAGCATGCAGGATGTGCATATAGTTGAGACCCGGCAATGGATAGCACAGCATATATCTCAGAATAGCCCCAAAAAACGCAAGGATGATGAAGCTGAGGAAGGTCCAGCGTTCAAAGCTGATGCGGTGGATGAAACTCATAAGCCCAGGTTTTGATGTATTCTCTTGTTTTAATATTAAAAGACAAATTTGTCTTCTATGCAAAAGAGGGACTATTGGGGGACGTAAAAAATGACCTCCATCACATTTTAGCCAAAGAGTTAACTTGATGAGGAAAAAATCAGCACCGCCAGTGGAGAGCGTTGAAAAAAACCTACTACGAGATGATCTGCGCTGCATACATCAAGAAGCAATAGAAAACATTCAACTACATCACTACGACCGGCTTCCGTTATATTTAAGTTACCTCAGAGATGCCTTGAAACTGCTGCCTTTTTGTAGATTTGGCGCGTAAACTTATATTAAAAGGAATGTTTAAACCGTTCCTAACCATTTTAACCCAAGAACCAACCATTCATGATGACGAAGAAATTCAGGCTTGCCCTGCTGATCCTATTTTCATTATCGCTAAACCTTGACGCCTTTTCTAAAGAAGTATTTCCGGATGGAACACCCATTCCTGAGTGGTTCCGGCAGAACCAGCCTACAGATATCAGCAAGCTTGGAAAACACTATCGTATAACCGACTATCAAGTCCAGAACGACAGCACGATTATCCAGACAGAGCGCATTCAGTCCATTATAGACCAGGCCTCAGCAAACGGTGGTGGAGTAATCGTGATTCCGAAGGGAACGTTTCTAAGCGGTTCCCTGTTCTTCAAGAAAGGGACTCACCTGCACCTGGAAGACGGTGGAAAACTAAAAGGCAGTGACGATATCACCAATTTCCCTTTGGTGATGACCCGCATGGAAGGGCAAACGCTTAAATACTTCGCTGCCCTGGTAAATGCAGACGGGCTCGATGGATTTACTATTTCAGGCAAAGGAACGATTGACGGGAACGGTCTCCGTTACTGGAGAGCATTCTGGTTGAGAAGGCAGTTCAATCCTAAATGCACCAACATGGACGAGATGAGACCCCGCCTCGTATATATCTCGAACAGCAAAAACGTACAGCTTTCGGGAGTACGCCTGATGAACTCCCCTTTCTGGACAACCCACCTCTATAAATGCGAGAATGTTAAACTTCTTGACCTGTACATCTACTCTCCGAAAGAGCCTGTAAAGGCGCCTAGCACAGACGCCGTGGATATCGACGCATGTAAAAACGTTTTGATTAAAGACTGCTACATGTCTGTAAACGACGACGCTGTGGCGCTAAAAGGCGGAAAAGGCCCTCATGCAGATACAGATCCTACCAACGGAAGCAATGAAAACATCATTATCGAAGACTGCACCTATGGCTTTTGTCACGGTGCCCTGACTTTCGGAAGTGAGTCTGTGCAAGACCGCAACATTATCTTGCGCCGCATCAAGATCAACCATGCAGAGCGTTTGCTTTGGCTGAAAATGCGTCCTGATACCCCACAGAATTATGAATACGTGCTGGTAGAAGACATCCAGGGCAGTGATATCGGCAACTTCATCTTCATCCGTCCCTGGACACAGTTCTTCGATTTAAAAGGAGAAGACATCTCCGGGACCTCAAACGGTCGTCATATCACCATGCGCAATATCAAACTGGATTGTGAAAACTTCTTCAATGTGGGTGCATCTGGCGACAATGCAGGAGGAAAAGGCTTCAAGTATAAACTTGCGGATTTCCGGTTTGAAAACATTGACGTCAGCGCGAAGAAGTACCTCGATATCGACACATCGATCATCGAAAACTTTAAGCTGAAGAATGTGGTGGTGAATAAGAAGAAGATCTTTTAGAAGAGGTTAACGAAAGATAAAAGAAGGGCCGTTCTTGGTAAAGAATGGCCCTTCTTTTATGTAGGAGCTACGCCCGAAAGATGCACCACACTGGGTAATGCGGCCGACCCCCTCTAAACTGGTAAGGTACAATTTGGGTGTGATTATGATCGTCCTATTAGAGATCTGATTACCTTCTGGTCTATAGCTGATTTACAGGAAAAGCGGACCAACTTCGGACCAGCTTCGGACCAGCTTCGGATCAGCTTCGAGAAAACCGGTAGTAAAAGCGACGTAGATGCGACCTTGGACCCTACCCGATAGGTAGTTGTACTTTACCGGTACCTAAGGAGTTCACTACAAGTTTACCTTCTGTGGTTTGGAGTAGATTTTGGTAGAATGTTGCTGATCCCTAAAGTAAAGGATGAGGTTGTTAAAGATGAGTTGGAACGAATAAATAGCAGCGCTTATTCGTAAGTCGAATTTACCAGCGTGTCTTATTCAGCAAGTGTTTTCATGAAGAGTTTGGCATAAGGCCTGTTCAATTTGCGCTGCCAGTAGAGTAACTAATAGATAACCTGCTTAAAAGCGTGTTGATCCCCATTTTTTCAACATATGTTATAATAGTTTCAACATAATTGCAAACGCAAAAGCGATCTAGCATTTAGTTTTGATCTCTTAAGATAAGGGCGATTTTCGGCACTTTAACAGCTGACTGATCAAAGCGTACGCGCAGCTTTATGTTTGCTGTTGATCTCCCTCGGAAGATAAATCTATACTGACCAATGAACATTAAACGAAGTATCTACGCACTTGTATTTCTTATTACAAGTATTTCTACAAGAAGTGAAGCACAAACAGTTCAGAAAACTGCTTCAGGAGCAAAAGTAAGGGTGAACTCTACCTGGATAGAGGTTCAGTTTTATGCACCGTCTATTGCCCGCATATTCAAATGGCCTGACGGAAAGAGCGTAAAAAAAGAGAGTTTGTCAGTTATTAAAAATCCCGGCAAAGTAAGTTTTAGCGTAAAAGAGACAGGAAACTCGGTTTCTCTTGAATCCGGGGAACTTCAGGTTACAGTAAACGTGAAAGATGGACAGATATCGTTTCAAACCCCGTCTGGAAAAGCGCTTTTAAAGGAAACAAATCCTGGTGCTTCATTTACAGATTTTAATGATGCGGGATCCAAGACTTATACAGTATCTCAGACATTCCGACTGGATAAGGACGAGGCAATCTATGGATTGGGGCAACAACAGCGCGGTAAAATGAACCAACGAAATGTCAGCCTGAATATGGTGCAGGGAAATACTGATGATTACATTACGTTTTTCCAATCGGTAAAAGGATACGGGTTGTTTTGGGATAATTATTCTCCAACGGTTTTCGAGGATAAAACGGAAGTTACGTCCTTTAAGTCTGACGTCGGGGATTGCATTGACTATTATTTTATGTATGGCGGCAATGCCGACGGAGTAATTGCCCAAATGCGTGATCTGACCGGTCAGGCTCCCATGTTTCCACTGTGGACGTATGGTTTTTGGCAGAGCAAGGAACGCTATAAAAGTCAGGATGAGCTGGTAGATGTTGTTAAAAAGTACCGTGCCTTGGGAGTGCCCCTGGACGGTGTTATACAGGACTGGCAGTATTGGGGCAGCAACTACCTGTGGAATGCAATGGATTTTCTGAATACGGAATTTTACAACCCGCAAAAAATGGTAGATGATGTGCATGCACAAAAAGCTCGTATGATCATTTCCATCTGGAGTTCATTTGGTCCTCAAACAAAGCCGTACCGCGATTTAGATAAGATGGGTGCCTTATTTAACTTCACAACGTGGCCTCAGTCAGGTTCGGAAAAATGGCCTCCTAACGTTGATTATCCTTCAGGGGTTCGTGTTTACGATGCTTACAACCCTAAAGCCAGGGACATTTACTGGAATTATCTGAACAAAGGCCTCTTTTCTCTTGGAATAGACGGCTGGTGGATGGATTCGACGGAGCCGGATCACCTTGAATTCAAACCATCAGATTTTGATAACAAAACTGATATGGGGTCCTTCCGAAAAGTACGAAATGCCTATCCATTGATGACTGTGGGTGGAGTATACGATCATCAGCGTGCTGTTAGTTCGGGGAAACGGGTGTTTATTCTTACTCGATCAGCATTTGCAGGCCAGCAGCGTTATGGAGCAAACACCTGGTCGGGAGATGTAACTGCATCTTGGCAAGCTCTCCGGAATCAAATCTCTGCTGGTCTTAACTTCTCATTATCGGGAATTCCATATTGGAATAGTGATATCGGTGGTTTCTTCCTGAACAAGTATCCCAGAAAACTGCATGATCCCGAGTATCGTGAACTTTACGTAAGATGGCTTCAATTTGGCACTTTCTGCCCAATGATGCGTTCTCACGGTGCAGATGCTCCACGTGAAATCTATCAGTTCGGCAAAAAAGGCGACAAGCCTTACGATGCTATCGAGAAGTATATAAATCTTCGCTATCAGTTGCTTCCTTATATCTATTCAACCTCCTGGCAAGTAACTTCCAAACAGTCCAGTATGATGCGTGCTCTTGTTATGGATTTTGCAGGTGATAAAAAAGCATTGGATATAAATGATCAGTTTATGTTCGGAAAATCACTTCTGGTGGCTCCTGTAACTGAGGCAATGTACGTTAAAAAAACCACGGATGGCCGCGACGTAGTTATGGTCGAAGATTTTGGAACTGTAAAACATAAAGGAGTTTATCTGCCTGCTAATACAATATGGTACGACTTCTGGACGGGCGAGAAATTGAATGGTGGAACGGTGATAAATAAATCTGTGCCATTGGATATGATTCCGATTCATGTTAGAGCTGGTTCTATCCTGCCTATGGGGCCTAAAGCTCAATATGCAGAAGAAAAGAAATGGGACAATCTGGAAATTCGGGTATATCCGGGAGCCGACGGAAGCTTTGAGCTTTATGAGGACGAGAACGACAACTATAACTATGAAAAAGGTGCTTATTCTACTATTTCCTTTAAATGGGATGATAAGAAACGGACATTAAACATCGGCGAGCGTAAAGGGAAGTTCTCAGGAATGCTTTCAAAACGTAGTTTTTCGGTAGTTATAGCAGGAAATGGCAAGGCCCAGGGCGACAGTGTTTCTTTAAATCCTGATAAGAAAGTTACTTACTCTGGAAAAGCGGTGTCGGTTAGGTTTTAAGAGATTTGTTGAGAAAGGAGAATTTCATTATGAATAGACCGCGAAATGTTGCAAACTCTATGAGACCGCAAAGGTATCCCATGAATAGGTTTGTTTGAACAAGTAACTATCGAGGGCCAGGTGATTTCTATTATCCTCTCCCTCAACTAAACAGAAAGAATCCTACTAAAACAAAAAGGCTGTCTCGAACGACAGCCTTTTTGTTTTAGTAGGATTCTTATAAAAGAGGATCATTTCTGGCCATGTGCACTATTCTGCAAGCTTTTAAATGGCCCGTTTCAGGAGAAGTCTACATAGCGGCCTGTTCCAAATCCGTCTGGTAGTAAGCAGAGTCTCTCTTTAAGTTGCCTTTGATTTCTTACAAGATAGTAAACGAATAAAACTGCACATAGAGAAACTCTCTACGTGCAATTTCACTCAGCAGGCTACATTAGTACCCGGGGTTCTGTTTCAGATTGTTGTTTTTTTCTAACTCAGTACGAGGGATTGGAAAAAGATTCCGGTTAGGATTATTGGTAGCTTCATGAGAAAGCCATGATTTTTTGGAGAAAACTCCAAATCGTATCAGATCCGTTCTCCTGTGTCCCTCCTGGTCAAATTCCCAGGCCAGCTCATCGAGAAAACGACCGTATTGAATGTCTGCGCCACCTTCATTGGAGTTCAAGTTATTCACCTGATCTTTCAGTCCATATTGATAATTACTTCCTTTTGACAAGTCGTTTCCTGTAACGGTTGCTTTAGCGGGGGCGGAATTAAAATTCCGTTCACGTACCATTGAAACAATAGTTGCCGCCTCACCTGCACGACCTGTTCTTAGCAGGGATTCTGCTTTCATCATCAATACTTCCGCATAACGAAAAACGAGGTAGTCATTACTAAGGCGATTGGTGGCACCGGTTGCTATCTCAAACTTGCCAAGGCGAAAACCGTGTACAGACTCGCCTTTCTCCAAACCTGGCAGCTCATTAACGAAAGCTAAGGGTTTACCAGCAAAATCACCCTGAGCAACATAAAGCATCTGCCCGGATGAGGTATACTGTTGTCCCTTAATCCAGTTATTTTTATATCGATCATCATCAGTATCAAAAGAGCTTATAAATTGAGGTATTGCGCACATTCCTCCCCAAGGCGTATTCTTGAGATTGTATGTCGCTTGATTTTCCTGCTGCAAGGTTTGCATATGGAGGTCGAAGGCATTCCAATTATCAGTATAGTCCTCATCCATTGGCAATGCAAAAATTATCTCCTTCGAGTTTTGATTCTCGGTAACAAACACATTCTTCTGCTTTGGCTCCAGAATAAAACCAGCCCCGGAATTTATTACTGCATCACACGCTGCAATACAGTCCTCCCAGCGAGGAGTTCCCGTATAAACCTGAGCGTTTAGATACATTTTTGCTAACAATGTATAGGCCGCCCATTTGTTAAGTTTACCGTAGGTTGAAAGATCATTCTTTGCACTAAGCAACGGTAAGCTTTCGGAAATTTCTTTAACAACAAAATCAAACACTTCAGTCCTGCTGCTTTGAGGTGGGAGAAAGCCCTGGGGTAAATCAAACTTTGTTACCAGAGGCGCGTTGCCAAAAATGTCGCAGAGTATGGCATAGTAGGATGCTCTAACCGCTCTCACCTCTGCAAGTGTTTCTTCCTTGCTGGTAGTTACCGGAATAATTCCATTTTCAATCTGGTAGATAATCCGATTACATGTTGTTATTCCAGCATAAGTTCTAGTCCAAGCGTTTCTAACAACCTCGTCATCTGCAGTCCAGGTGTGCTTATGAAGCCTTTGGTATACACCATCGTCAAACCACCCCCAGGGACGTTTTGGAATTACCAATTGATCTCCGGTTAATTCTTGAGCTCTCCATACGCCATTCCAATCAAGAACAATTAAGCGCCATTGTGAATATCCAGCACCGACGAGAGCCGCCAAATCATCCTGAGTTGGATTAAATTGACTTGATATAATGGTTGTGAAAGCTTCGTCTTTCAATTTAGTGCAGGCAGAAATTGAGCAGATACCGATGCTAAGAGCGGCAATCTTATATACTTTTTTAAGTGTTTTCATCTTGCAGGTTTAAAAATTCAGGTTAACGCCTAGAGTGAATGTCCTTGTAGTTGGATACTTATCACGGTCATCGAGCCCGGGCGAAAGTCCTATGCGGTTTACTTCAGGATCGAGTCCTTTGTATTTGGTTATGGTGAACGTATTTAATGTAGATCCATAAATCCGGGCGCCTTTAATATAACCAGACCTAAACTTCTCAAAGTTATAACCCAGTGTAATGTTATCCACCTTCCAGAAATCACCATTTTCTACATAATAGCTATTAAACTCAAGAGCAGACACATTGAGCTTTGTCTTATCAAAAACAGGATCGTAAGCAGATTTTAATAGATTGTAGTTTTGAATAACCGGGTTCTCCATGTACATCCGTTGAGAGTTAATGATCTGGTAGTCAAAAGCGCCCCGCATTGTAATGCTCAAGTCGAAATTTTTGTACGAGAAGTTGTTGTTCCATCCAGCATAGTATTTAGGTAGCCCGTTCCCTATTACTTTTTTATCTTCAAAGCTATGGCTTAGTTTATCATAAGGGACGGGCTCTCCATCTCGGCCCTCGTAAATCCATTTTCCGCTTTCATCGATATCGACAACTTTATAGCCATAAAAGTCCCCAATGCCTTTTCCAATAAATACAATGTTGGTGAAGGTTTGCACCGGAATTCCAGCAAAGCCAGTAGTAAAATAATCCGTCGTTGTTTTATACAGATCATTAGAAAGACTGATTAGCTTATTTGTATTGGCTGAAAAATTAAAACTGGTTGTCCACTGAAGGTTTTTGCGGCTAATGGGACGAATATTTAACATGACTTCTACGCCCCGATTCTCCATAGTGCCAACATTTGCTCTTGTTTGAGTAAAGAGATTTGGGGGGCTTGGAACCTGATAATCATAGAGCAAGTCTCTAATTTGACGATTATAAAGATCCAAGTTTCCACTTACAAGACCTTTCCACATACTAAAATCAACGCCAATGTTCGTCTCATGCTTTTCCTCCCAGCGGATATCAGGATTGGCATTAGTAGCCGGCGCAAGGGCCCTCATCCAACGACCGTTAGAATAGACATAATTACCATATCCAAGTAGGGCCTGACTTAGGAAGCCGATAGATGGAGGGTTCCCTGTAATACCATACCCGACCCTAATTTTCAAGTCGTCAAACACTTTTTGATTTTTCATGAAGTTCTCTTTGGTAATTCTCCATCCACCAGAGAGAGACCAAAAGGTACCCCACGGGTGTTTAGCTCCCCATAACTGACTGGCGCCCTCATGTCTTAAACTTGCCAGTAAAAGGTATTTATCTGCGTAGCTATAATTAGCGCGTCCGAAAAAGCTTATCAAATTAGATTCATCCCTTCCGGAGGTCATTGTTGCTTTCGCATCCTTGATACCCTCGCCCAAACCAATATTATCATATCCGAAAATATCAGTGGGGAAATCCTGGTTCTGCATATATGCGTTTGAATTCTCATTTTCCTGGTATCCATATCCCCCAAGAACGACGAAGCGATGCTTTTCAAGAGTTTTAGAATATTCTGCTGTCAATTCGGCCAGACGATCAATCGAGTAAGTCGAATTCGTTGATGCAAAACCATTAAGTCCGCTTTTTATTGTTGATATATGCCTTTTCGTCTCGGCATAACCCTCATTCCGATTATACCTGGAATACGACATTAAAGCAGAGAGTTTTAATGCCGCGATCGGGTTATACGATACAGTAGCGTTAAACCTGGAGTTCACATTTTTTGCTTCCCCATCACTTTCATATAATAGTGCCATAGGATTTTCATAGTCGAAATTTCCGGGGACTTCATAGAAGGTTCCATTCTCATTCCTGACCGATTCCGTTGGATTTCGTATCACAGATTGTCTGTATATCCAACCATTAAAGCTTCCGCTATTTCCATTTTGGGCATTGCGGGAATAATTATTGGTTTGGTTTAGTATTCCAAGATTAACCTTTAATTTATCGTTAAACATGTTGTGATTCACATCTACCCTCCCTGTAAAGGTGGTGTTTTCCGATTTTCGGAAAATACCCTGGAGCGCTCTGTAATTTCCCGATGCCAGATAGTTAGTCGTGCTGTTTCCTCCTCTAAAGCTTAGATTATGAACCTGAGTGATGGGTGTACGGGTTACTTCTTTCAACCAGTCAGTTGTTGCTCCTCCGTCCCAGGAAGCATTCCTCTCACCAGCAGCAATCTGGTCACGGTAATCATCGGCTGTCAGCATATCGAGTTTCCGGGCGATAGTTTGAGTACTTGCATAACCGCTGTAGTCAACAGTATTAGAGACAGAACCCTTGGCCCTTTTAGTCGTTATGATAATAACTCCGTTTGAACCACGAACACCGTAGATAGCCGCTGCAGAGCCATCTTTAAGCACGTCAATGGATTCTATGTCTTCAGGGGCAACAGTTCGGAGATCTCCGGGGATATTATCGACCAAGACCAGGGGATTAGCGTTTGCACCAAATAGAGTAGTATTCCCCCTCAATAAGATTTGCGATCCGTCAGTAGGATTGCCACTAGGGGTTCCCACGCTAAGTCCGGCCACTTTTCCCTGCAGAAGTTGTCCTGCGTCCTGAACCGGCCCTTTTACAAAGTTCTCTGCTTTTACTGTAGCTACTGAGCTAGTTACATCGGCTCTGCGCTGGGTTCCGTATCCGATCACTACTACTTCCTGCAAACTCGCTGTATTACCCACTAATACAATTCTAAGATTCGTTCTTCCTCCTGTGGGAACTTCTTGTGTCTTATATCCTAAATAAGAGAGGATAAGAACGTCAGTTTCATCAGCGTTGATTACAAAATTGCCGTCAACATCTGATAACGCGCCACCTGGTTTCCCTTTAATTTTAACGGTTACTCCGGGTAGTGGCAGTCCACTTTCGTCTGTCACTCTACCTTTAATCGATATCCTATTTTCAACCGATATGTTAACAGCATCCCCTAAATTATACCTGCTTTTGATTGTTGTATTTGCTAATGCTGATAATGGTAATAGAGACGAGCTAAGAAGGGATATAAGCACAAATTGGCTTCCCTTCAAAAGCTTTTTCTTTTGAAATAAGCTTGAGGTATTCATTTTCATACCTTGGTTAGTTTGGATTGATGAATAATTGATTTGTTCTTCTAAACTCAGACCAGGAAGAAATTCGGCGTTTTAGGTCTGATCTGTAAGGGGATCTTTCTAAAAGGCCCCTTTTTACTGATTGGTTCTACATTTTTCGGTACATGTTATTTCAGTTGTAATTTGTTTTTTTAATAGATACTTAGGGTGATTTGGGCATTTCCATTGCCATTGATCACAGTGATTCTGAACTTTATGCGAATTGAGCCCCATGTTCTTTTTCCGTCAACAGCGGTTTCCCGGGGCAGTCTTTTAAATACAACTTCCCCAAACCAACATGTAAAGCGGAGCTTCTTGTGTTAACCACATTGTTTGCGTCGGCGATAACAGGTACTGTCTTTCCGGGTTCCATAATTCCCGAAAGACTCTGCTTTTTAACAGTGCGGCCTTGCGGAACCTGTCAATCCTTACAATGTTGCCTAATAAAACTTCACCTCAACATCCGTGGATCGCACCCGGAATTTAATTCCTGTTTTGGTTATGGTAAAAGGTTGAGCACATCAACTGGCAGTGAAACGGAGGAGAAGTAGTCCCCCTGGAATGTTCTTAATCATAGTAATAGAAAGTTTATAGGTGGGTTTGTTGAGAGTAAAAGTAGGCTAGAACGAACTTTATTCGTCATAACAGATGTTGAAAAAATTTATACTTACGTTGAAATTACACCTGTGATATAGGGATATCTGCTTGTAACCCAATAAGGAGCAAGGATGAGGAAAAAGCAATATTACCAGGCCGATTTAAAACGATAGTATGCACTGCAAAAGTAAAGTTCAGGGCCCTCCGCATTAACACTGCTGTTAAATAGAGTTATGTCAATGTTGCATGTCGGATCCTTTTGCAATTCATATCCGGGTTCTGTACTGGGAGGGTTTCACTCCAAATTCTTCCTGGAAAGCTTTGCTGAAATATGCTGCATTATTAAATCCTACCTGCTCTGCTACCTCTCCAATACTATATTCGTTCTGTTCAATAAGCTGCGCAGCACGTTTGAGGCGTACAAGACGAATAAAGGAACTTGGTGTTTGTCCTGTCAGAGACACTAGCTTTCTATACAAGCCAGTTCTATCCATATTCATGTCGCGGCTGAGTTGCTCTACTGAATAATTGGGATTCCTAATATGTTCTTCTACACACTTGAGGGCTTTCTGCACCAGCTTTTCATCAATGTTAGTTGTAGTCAGGACGTCTGGCTGAACGATTATTGCATTTTTAAACAGCTTTTTTCGTCCCTCCTGCTGCTCAAGAAGCTTTCGGATTCTCAAACGCAAAACATTTAAGCTGAACGGCTTTGAAATGTGAGCGTCTCCACCCGCTTCATAACCTTCGATTTCAGCATTGTCGGAAGAGCGGGCAGTTAGTAGCACGACGGGAATATGAGATATACGGATATCCTCTTTGAGCTTTCTGCATACTTGTATGCCATCCATCAATGGCATCATTACATCGCTTACTACAATGTCGGGATGTAATTTGTATACAGATGCAAGTCCCTCGACACCGTTTGTAGCAGTAAATACCTGATAATCGGGCTCGAGTTCTCCTACCAGAAAGCTTCTAAACTCTTCGTTATCTTCAATAATCAAAACTTTTGCTCTATTTTCCGGCGAGATTGATGTAACAGACCGCCCTCGAGAATCTTCGGATGGAGCACCAGAATTAAATGGAATAAACAGATTAAATTTACTACCGATGTTTACCTCGCTTTCTACCTCTACTAATCCACTGTGCAAGCCGATGTATTCTTTCACCAAATACAAGCCTATACCGCTACCCGTGTGATCGCTTTTTTGATTGCCGGCCTGAAAAAATCTATCAAAAAGATAAGGTAAATCTTTTTTGGGTATACCAACACCGGTATCCTCGACACTGATTTTTAATGCTTCTGCGCCCGAATCTGGCATTCCCGACTTGTAAGCTCTCAATGAAACGGTTCCACCCGGCGGAGTAAATTTAAACGCGTTGTTTAGCAGGTTGCTTAGTACTCTGTCTAGCTTTACTTTGTCGATAAATAAAGCCTGAATTCCGGGTTCGCATTCGCAGTTAAACCTTACTCCTTTATTTAAAGCAAGGTCGTTAAATTGCTGACAGAAGACCTCCAGATATTCAGCAATGTTACAAAAACTGGCGTTAAGTTTCTCTCCGGTTTCCTCTAGTTTTCGAAACTCGAGAAGTTGATTTACAAGGTCAAGCAGACGGTTTGCGTTTCTTTGCACTCCAGTTAACTGTAACTTAATGGGACCATCCTCAATTTTGGCCAATACCGCTTCCAGTGGAGACAGTATCAAGGTAAGAGGTGTCCTTAACTCATGACTGATATTTGTAAAGAAGTTAGCCTTAATTTCCTCTAGCTTTTCATTTTGCCGACGTAAGATTTTGGTATGTTTTCGCTGTATGTATCGTCTCAACAGATAGATAAAAAAGGCAGTTAGTAATACAAAATATAAGGCTTTAGCAAACGTTGTACTCCAAAAAGGTGCTTCAATTTCAATAACCAGCTGAGTTATTTTCCCTCTGAACTCGGGAGTATTTGCAGCCTGAACTTTGAAAATATACCGTCCCGGAGCAACATCTGTATATACGGCTTCCCCGGTACCGGCAAGTGAAGAAGATACTTCTCTCCAGCTTTTGTCAACGCCGTCTAACTTATACCGATAGATGGTTTGTGCCGGGTTTATATAGTTTAAAGCAGTGAAGCCAATGGTGAAAAAATTTTGATTGTGCCTTAACCTGAGAGCACTGGTTGTGGCCATTGAAGACGAAAGAACTATATTGCCGTTATAAGCAGCACCGATGAGCACCGGCTTACCTGACAATTGAAAGTAGGATAGCAATGGTTTGAAAGAGCGGCCTGTTGCCGAAAAACTATCAGTATCAACAACATTAAACCCATCTATACCTCCAGCCATCAGGGAAGACCCTGGCGTTACATAAATGGCACGTTCAAAAAACTCTCCCTCAATTACACCATCAAAGCGGTTATAGTTAACGATGGAGAAGTTTGGCGAAAGATGAGATGGATCGGATAAGGCAACAGAAGAAATTCCGTTAGATGTAGTTATCCAAACAATTCCGTTACTATCTTCGGCCATTGCTTTTATATTGTTCCCGATCAGGCCCTCTGATTGATGAAAGCTGTATAATTTTTGTTGATCTGAGACCCAAACGTGCAAGCCATCCTGAGTACCGAACCAAAGGTAGCCGCGGCTATCTTTCATAATGGTATTGTATTGATGATTGTTATGAAGATACATGGGATGTTTCTTCTTCGCCTCATGGGGGAACCGGAGCGTGCTGTTCCTTTTATTGAATTCAAAAATTTTTGTTCCCGAGATTCCGATAAACAGATCTTTCCATTCTACTATTTGTGATACCGGCTCAGAAAATAAACGGTTCCCGTTTAAACGGATAGGCTCATAGGATCTCTTGCTTATATTAAACTTCCCAAAACCATTATTCTGAGTGCAAAGAAAAATATCTCCCTGGCTTGATTCAAAGAAGCTTTGTACCCCGGCTATAGGGAAAAACATCCTTTCTGATCCCGACAGGAGATGCACCCCCTTGGGTCCTGCTATCCATCTTCTCCCCGAATGGTCCTTCAAAATTGAGCTACAGGGGCCTGTGTATGGAAACTCCGTATATCGTTTGACTTCAGAATTATTGCCAGTATAAGTAAAAAGGCCTTTATTCGTTCCCACCAGTACTGTTCCGTTCCCATTATCAGCAAAAGAAGTTACCAGAAGTGTTTCATCGATGGTCGATCCGAATAAAGTTGGACCTAGATTTTTAAATTTAAACCTGTCTGGGTGATGATACAAGAGGCCCCTGTTCAATGTTCCAATCCATAAACTGCCCAGACTATCCAGAAAGAGGGTGCTAACCTCTGTATGTAGGATTTTCCCATCAACAAGCTGAAGCGAAGGAAAGAACTGCTTTTTAGATAACGATTTATCAATGAACCAGAGGCCCTGCCTGCAACTGATCCATAAATTTCCTTCCCGGTCTGCTACAAGGCTATTTAGCCAGTAACTAGTCTCAAGTAGTGTATTCCAGTTCCCCGTCCTTACGTTGTAGCTTTGCAGTATACCTCGCGTTCCATTTCTTATCTGGTACAAATTATTCTTTACCTGAACTACGTAGAGAGTTCTCGAATAAGAATCTTGCTTTCCGGAAAGAAGAGAGTTCATGGAGCCTATTTGCCTGCCACGCCTGTAATCAAATTGGACAATACACCCTGATCGGTAGAAGAGGTAAAGAACATTATTAACTAAGGCAAGGTCGTACAATTTATCCGGACGTCCGGAACACGATGAAACCTCTGTTTTAAACAGCTTTGCAACTCTTGTTTTTCGGTCGTAAATCCATAATTTATCATCAGCAGTAGCAAACCATAGGTTCTGCTGGCCGTCAACAAAGAAGTCCGCTAGACCGGACTTTATTCCAAGACTGAGAAGAACCTTTTCTGGAGCCTCTTCGAAACGCTCTTTCTTTATGTCTACCAGCATCAGTCTGCCAGCGTTTTTTATCCATAAGCGATTTTCTGAGTCAATGTAACTATGTTGGAATCCGTCATAACCTTTCAGCGGGATTATTTTTTCCTCATTTATATGAATGTTTTGGAAATAGCTGCCGTTATAGAGGTTAATCATGCCTTCGGTAACTACTACCATTCTTCCGTCAGGAAGTTGATTCAGGTTTCGCACCCGGTTCTCTAAGAGGCCGTTCTCGCTAACGATAGGAGTAAATACTAACGAAGGCTGTGATTTTACATAAGCAGCCAGGAAAAATAGAATAATAAAGACTAAAAATCTCACACGTCTAATTGGGTCTACAACCAGCTGCCAATAAATTAATGGAGGTGGGTTAGAAGTAAATATATGAACGCTTTTCGCTTCATGTTAACACAAATGTTGCTGATTGTAATAATCTGGTTGAAAATATAGCCTGCTATGCCTTGGAGGGGCATTTTATCGTATCCACATGGCCAATGCAATTCGCCGTGGCAGAAGATTGAAGAACAGGATTACGGGCCTTTGTAGCAGTTTTCATACTAACAGGAAGTCCCTCCCAAGCTACTTAAACAATTGATAGGCTTTGCTCAGAAAGATTGGGTAAACAGGGCTCTGTTTTGGCATATTTAGATAGAACAGAATGATTAAATCATTTTCTGGGTCAACAATGTAATTTGTTCCATAGAGTCCACCCCAGGCATATGCTGAATTAGAGACTTCAGGAACGGGCTTTTTAAGTTCGTTGTAAAGCTCAAAACCTAAGCCGAACTTGAAGCCCTTACCCCCGGCATTTTTTTCTGGGAGTTGGTTTACCTTAGTCATCAGTTCAACTGTTTCTGGCTTAAGAATACGCTTACCATTAAAACTCCCTTTATTTAGAAGCATTTGGCAAAAGTTCGCGTAATCTCTAATAGGACCATTCAGTCCAAGAGCTCCTTCAGCATAAGTTTGGTCTTTGCTAATCGTTTTTTCGCTGAACATGTTCGATGCAGGTTCGAGCTTTCCATCCACGAAATTGTACGCTTTAACGAAGCGGCCGAGTTTCTCCGGTTCGTAGTACCAATCTGTATCATTCATGCCCAGGGGAATAAGCACCGTTTCTTTAACATATTCCCTCAAAGACTTACCAGATATTCGCTCTATCATGTAGGCAAGCATATTTGTACTGATGTGATAATCCCATTCACTACCGGGATCAAATCCTAAAGGGTACTTGGCTAAAGCAAGCATATCTTCTTTAAGATATCTAGCTGAGCCTATCCCGCCAGTACGTTGGCCTGGTGTATTCGCAGGCTGAACTACACCGGACGCTTTTCTGATTGAGTCTGCTTTACGACGCTCGATGCTTCGGGTTTTTCCTACTAATCCCGCATTTAGTCCGGACGAATGAGAAAGTAGATGAGCAAAGGTCATAGGCCTCGCAGCCGGTTTTGTTTGGTAGGTTCCATCTTCATTTACACTGGTAACCACTTTATCCGATATTTCAGGAAAATATTTGGAAACGGGGTCATTCACCCCCACTAAGCCTTTTTCTACAAGCGTCATAAAAGCAACGCTGGTAATTGCCTTGGTTTGGGAGAATAAAATATAATAGTCGTCAACAGTTGCTGGAACCTGGTTTTCAACGTCTTTCCAGCCGAACGCTTTATTGTATACAATATTCCCACCCTTGGCTACAAACGCTACTACATTACCAACTTTCTTATTATCTACGAAGGATCGCATCAGCGAATCGACCGCCATGACTTTTGCAGACGTAGTTCCAACCGTTTTTAAGTCGGGCTTCTCATTAAACTGTTGCGGACCACTAATTTGCTTTTGAGCAATAGAATCGCAGATGCAGAGAGACATCATTAAAGTAAGGATTGTCGACAGGGCTTTTTTCATTGATACACTAATTAAGATTTACATTCGAAGAAGAGGCTTACTTGAGAATTACCTTTTTTGGCGTTTTAGATATTTATAACTCTGGCCGTAAATGGCCTTAAGCCGCGCAACGAAATAAGAAAACAAGTTGCTCAAACATTAAAATTAATGAGCATTTTTATTGTTAAAATTTTCAATTGTTTTGTAAAGGAGTAAGAGGTTATCACCTAGATTGCCTACTTCGCGAATCTGACCATTGATGTCATAATCGATTCGTTTGCCTCCTATTTGGCGGATTCGGCCATTGATGTCATACTCTACTCGATCATTTCCTATTTGGCGAACTCGGTCATTAATATCATAATCAATTCGGTTGTTCCCAATTTGACGAACACGGTCATTGATATCATACACTACTCGATCATTTCCTATTTGGCGAATTCGGTCATTGATATCATAATCAATTCGTTTGTTCCCAATTTGACGAACACGGTCATTGATATCATACTCTACCCGATCATCTCCTATTTGGCGAACCCGGTCATTAATATCATATTCAATTCGTTTGTTCCCAATTTGACGAACACGGTCATTGATATCATACTCTACTCGATCATTTCCAATTTGACGAACACGATCATTAATATCATATTCAATTCGTTTATCTCCGATTTGACGTACGCGGCCATTGATATCATAATCAATTACTAAACCGTCAATATCCCTCAATCGACCCTCCAGGTCATATCTCACAGGTTTATTTCCAATGCTGGAAAAAGTAGAAATATTTTCATTTTGAAGCCTGCCGTTTGAATCTAATTGTACATTCAAGCCTTCCTTTTGAATAATAAAAACATAATTTTTATCTTTCCCAGAAAGGTCAAGCCTAATTGCCTGTGAATAAACAGTACCCAAAAAAATAAAAAAAGAAAATAAAAAGAGGATGGTTTTCATAAGGATCAACTAAACTGGTTCATCGCTTGCCAATGACAATGAAATATAAATAAATTTCCTTCAGCGACCAAGAAAAACCATAATACTAGTTTAACAAAAGAAACTTATACTTCGTTTATTAGAAGCTTACAGCCTATTTGATTAAGTTAAGGCGTGTACATACATAAGTTCAATTAATTGCCAAAATAACCTATTAGTCGTACTTCTTAGAGTTTTGATTGATGAGACCAACCTTTAGTTTCTGTTATCTTTTTTTATTAACTTTTTTCAGTAGCTATTCGCAAACCCAATCAAACTGTGGCTTAATTAGCATCCAGCAGCAATCTACACGATTAACGGATACCGGTTTTGTCTTTACTCCCATCTGGGCTTTGGGTTATGATCTAGAACCTCTTAAAATATCTAAAAGTACATTTGAGCTCCGGTTTCATGCTACTACGGATTATGCGATAGGACCTATTTTTATCATAAAGTGTTCAGACGGAAAAATGAAGGCGTTCAAGAATAGTTATATCCTTTCAAATAATCCAAACACTTCTCTCATTAAAGTGGGCTGGTACAAGGGGGACAGTTCTACGGCAGTTTTTCTGAACAAAACAGAATACACCCTGCCATCTGAAAAGAAGTGGGAAGAGGTGGTTAATCAACTAATTGCCTTGCATTTACTGCAACTACCTTCTGAAAAGCAACTTGAAGAATTGTCTAAGGCAGCAAAATTAGATCTGGTCGGGAGTGGCGGTGTAACAGGTATTTTAGAATTAAAACTCGGAGATAGATATCGAATAATTCAATACAAATCTGATTACGCGGCAAAATCAGAAGGATTTATAGGCAGAAGGAATATTCCTGAGGCATATTGGTTTGGTGAAATAATTAAATTTTTATCTGTGGAAATTTTTAATCAAAGAAAATAAGATGCAAGATCTAGACTATTTATTGCAAAACAAACAAGTATTAACCCTTGAAGAGCAGAAGAAGACATGCTTAAGTCCATCTTTGATTATTCAGGAATACATGATCAAGAAAGATCGTCTACGTAAATGATATATTAAAAGACCACGCGGCTACCGATGTTCGAGGATACATAGTTAATGATGAGATGCCGAACGGCGCGACGGCTAATTATTCAACAGGAGATAACACCAGTCGGATAGGTAACAAGACCCTCGGCTTTCTTTGGGGAAGTTGAGGGGATAATTAAACAGAAAACCCCATAAATAGTAGTATTTACGGGGTTTTGATTCTTTGTTTGATACTCTGTGCGCCCACCTGGGCTCGAACCAGGGACCAAAAGATTATGAGTCTTTTAGCCTAACCAACTTACTGAGGCAAAAATGTTCATTTCTGACTTACAGAAGCAATTTATACGAGACTGTAAAATCAACTGTGTCAGATAAGAATTAAAGAATGATTTTTATTTTCGACACAACACATGAGTAACAAAGAATTTGATTTCGAAAGCTTCAAAGCCGAAGCGATTAAAGGAATGTACGCG